>Ga0302292_1000059_pt1 | contig 78641 bp, 52 predicted proteins | sample III_Fen_N2_1_FD_194553 | JGI IMG/M metagenome (GOLD analysis project Ga0302292, IMG submission 194553) | Peat permafrost microbial communities from Stordalen Mire near Abisko, Sweden - III_Fen_N2_1 | ecosystem: Environmental > Terrestrial > Soil > Wetlands > Permafrost | place: Sweden: Abisko...
TGAAGGATTATACCGTGGTGTGTTCGCAATATTGAAAGATTCGGCAAACAATATCATTGACACCAATCTTGCATTAGTTGAAAATGCAAAACTTGTTGCAATCGGCGATTTAGATGTTGACTTACGTACTCGTTCCGATAAGGATGAATTAATGAAAGCATTGATTCAAATGGTAAAAGCAACAAAGGAAATCACAGCAAAAACAAAACTTATAGCAGCTGGCGATATGACTGTTGAAATATGTCCTCGTTCGGAGAAAGATGAAATGATTATTGCTCTTGCTGAAATGATAAAAGCAATTGGAGAAATTGTTACTCAAGTTCAAGTTTCGAGCGATAATATTGCCGATGCAAGTGCACAAATGAGTTCAAACTCACAACAAATGTCGGAAGGAGCTTCGGAACAAGCATCGGCAGCCGAAGAAGTTTCGTCGAGCATGGAGCAAATGGCATCGAACATTCAACAAAATACCGACAATTCTCAGCAAACCGAAAAAATTGCATCGAAAGCCGCTGAGGAAATTATGGAAGGCAGTAAAAATGTAAATATGACCGTAATGGTAATGAAAAAAATTGCCGAAAAGGTTTCAATTATTGGCGATATAGCTTTCCAAACAAATATTTTGGCTTTAAATGCCGCTGTTGAAGCAGCTCGTGCAGGCGAACATGGAAGAGGTTTTGCTGTGGTTGCTGCCGAAGTTCGTAAACTAGCTGAACGGAGTCATATTGCTGCTGGTGAAATTAATGAACTAACCAAATCGAGCGTTGAAGTTGCCGATAAAGCTGGTTCATTATTAGAATCGATTGTTCCCGATATTCAAAAAACAGCAAAATTGGTTCAAGAAATTACTGCTGCAAGTATTGAACAAAATTCTGGTGCAAACCAAATTAACAATGCAATAAACCAATTGAATAAAGTTACCCAACAAAATGCTGCCAGCGCCGAAGAAATGGCAACCAGCAGCGAAGAACTTTCGAGCCAAGCCGATAGTTTAAAAGATTTAATTAGTTTCTTTAAAGTGAACGATAGTGGTATTCCAAAGCATAAAACGATGGTAACAACTAAACGTGCTGTGATTACTAAATCGCACAACCAAACGCAACATAAATCGATAGCAACTAAAAGTGGAGGAATTGATTTGAATATGGATCAACACGATGGAGAATACGAAAGGTTTTAAAGTTTAATAGATATCGTTGTTTGAGTTGTACCAAAATGATTTATATAACAATCCAATAAGTACTCATCCCCTCACCAACACACATTGCCATACACAATGCAGATGCTTCGACAAGCTCAGCATGACATACTTACTACGACTGTCACCCTGAAATAGTCGAAGGGTTTTGTATTTCAAAATTAATAAATAAACCATATACACATGATAAAACATAGTATAGAAATGGTTGAAGGCACTCTAAAAACACATTTCACTACTATAGAAATGAACGAAACAACTATAGACGTAGCCGAACAATGTATTGAAAACAGCGAATTGACTATTGAATAACATAAATGAGGTAAAGTAATAAGCAAACGAGCTATAGAAATGAAAAAACGTAGTATAGAAATGGTTGAAGGCACTCTAAAAACACTTTTCACTACTATAGAAATGAACGAAACGACTATAGACATAGCCGAACAAAGTATAGTAAATAACGAATTGACTATAGTATAACAAAAATGGGGTAAAGTAATAAGCGAACGTAGTATAGAAATGAAAAAATGGAATAAGCAGCGAGCGATTGAATATTGAGTGAGAGAAGCTAATAATAAATATGTCCGCTTATTCCGTTTTTATAAAATGGAATTATTGTACTGGAACGGTTGCTGTTCCAGTTTGGTTTTTCGCAGTTTTCGATTTACCGTAATTAACCGTTACACGCGATTGTTTGTAACGAGCCACCACATCTTCGTCGTCAATAAATCCTTCAACCATATCGTCAAGAATTATTAATCGTTCACGGATTGAATGAACCAATTCGGGAAGTCTATGTTGGTTTAATGTTGTTTTATCGGTATTAACATTCGAACGATTATCGATATTTGTATCAAGCGTCGAAATGTGTTGACGAATAATAGTGATTTCGTCGAGTGTTACTTTATACGATTGCACAACACCAAACTTCGATTCTGCTTTGTTTACAATAGCGGTACAACGGCTGATAACCTCTTTGTGTTTTCCTGCATGTAGTGAGCTTTGCGAGTGATTGGCTAGTTGCAGCAGAGCCGAATCGTTGGTGCGACGAGCAGCTACACACAGTTTTTTACAAAGTTTAAGTGTGAGACTAACAATTAACTCGAACTCTTGATTGCCGGCATCGGTGTAGCCTCTAGAGTCTAAACCCGAAAGTTGATCGATGATGGTTTTAAGTTCGTGATATTCTGTCTCGATTGCTGCAATTTCAACGGCGATTTCTGTTTCGCCCGACCATGCAGCTTGGTCTTTTTTAACGGATGCCAACATAGTGGCAAGCATAGTTAACAAATTTGAATAAAGCTGTTTCATAATAATAATTTAAATTGATTACTTCGTCCTATCTAATCCAATCTCATCTCGGTTTCAAAAATATAAAAAATAATTGAAATGCTACAACATTTAAAAAAAAATGAATATCCTTATTTGTACCTAACACTAAATATTCTCTTTCAATTTTAGGTATGTTATCGGATATTCATTAAAAATGAGGCTAGTGGTGGACTCAATGACAGTAGTCTTTATGGGTTTTGGGTAAATATTTAAAACATACAATTACCGTTAAAAACAATAAAAATTATTTCTAAAATATTTATGCAACCTTTTAATAGAATACTTGTAAAAGCCATGGTTGAATGTAGTGAAAGAAAAACCTAAAATATAGAACTTTATGAGTGAATTATCTACCCTAACATCATATTTGTCTTTCAAACTAGGAGATGAAACCTTTGCAGCAAACGTTAGCAAGGTTTTAAACATCTTGGAAATGACAAAAATAACCAAAGTTCCCAAAGCTCCCGAATATATGAAAGGAGTTATAAACCTACGAGGAACAGTTCTTCCACTCATCGATACACGTATTAAATTTGGGTTAACCGCAACCGAATTTACAGCCAATACCTGTATTTTAGTTCTGGATATTACCATCGAAAACGATTCGTTGCACATTGGTGCATTAGTCGATGGTGTTTCGGAAGTATTGGAAATAGAACCCCAACAGATTATGCCACCACCAAACATTGGATCGAAATTCCATTCTCAATTTATTATGGGAATGTATAAAGCCAGCGAAGAACAGTTTATCATGATTTTAGATATGGACAAAGTCTTTTCGACCGATGAACTTTTGGAAGTTCACGAAACAGCTAAAATTGCGTAAGAATATATTTTGCGAAACGGTAGTCACTTCGACTCCGCTCAGTGACCAATGTACGCGGTCGCTGAGCGGAGTCGAAGTGACCAAATAGAATAAAAAACATTAATTTTAAAATAGATAGTCATGAAATTTACAATTAGAATAAAATTGCTTTTAGGATTTATATCTGTAGCAATTATTGCTGGATTCATAGGATATACCGGCATAACACAAATCAAAAAACTAGGAGAAGCAGATTTAAATATGTATAACAATGTAGCTGTTTCGCTCGAAAAATGTTCAAAAATGGCAGGTTGGTTGCAACGTTTAAGAGTTAATGCTGCTGAGATTATATTATTAGAGGACCATCCAGAAGAACAACAAAAGAAAAACGAAAGATTTTTAGAGTTTAGTACCAAATTCGACTCGGTGTTAACATCATACGAACCAACAATTCTTGATGCTACTGACAAGAAAAATTATGATAATTTAAAAGAAGAGAAAACGAAATTTTCAGCAAATTTCAATCAATTTATGGAGCTTGTAAAAGCAGATAAAATCAAGGAGGCTACAGATTTTTTATGTGTCAGTGAATGGTATAAACAAGGAAAAGATTTCCAGAAAGATATGGATATATTGATTGATTATAATGTTGTTACTGGAAAGGTTATTATTGAACAAAATGCTCAGATTGATAAAAATGCTTCAACAATAATGTCCGGTTTAATGATTATAGACATAATACTTGCACTTATTTTAGGTTTTCTTATTGCTGCCAATATTCAATCAATCATTAAATCGGTAATTAATCAAGCCAAAATGTTAACCAAAGCTACAGTCGAAGGTAGATTGGATGTTCGTGGTGAACCCGAAAAAATAAATAGTGAATTCCGTGAAATTGTAACAGGAATAAATGCAACACTCGATGCCGTAATTGGTCCCTTAAATGTTTCGGCCGAATATATCGACCGTATTTCGAAAGGCGATATTCCACCACGAATTACCGAAAACTATGCTGGCGATTTCAATGAAATTAAAACTAATTTAAATCAATTAATCGACACTAATAATGAAATAGCAAATGGATTAGTTGCGATGGCAAATGGTAATTTCTCAATAAACATAAGCCAACGTTGCGATAGCGACACATTAGTTAAGTCAGTAAATAGCTTAGTTGGTTCACTCCAATCTATGTCAACAGAAACAAAAATATTGGTTGATGAATGTTTACAAGGTAAAATAAAAACAAGAATTAACGACAAGAAATTTAACGGCGAATTTGGAACCTTAATGTTAGGATTAAATAATGTTTTAAATGCTGTTGAAAACATTATAAATTCGGCTTCAAACATTATGGTTGCCGATAAAGATGGCAATATTACCTTTTTAAATACGGGAGTTACCAAATTGTTGCGCGACCAAGAGTCAACCATTCGTTCGAAATATCCAAGTTTCTCGGTCGATAAACTTATAGGTTCAAGTATTGATGGATTCCATCGTAATCCTGATCATAACAGGAGTATGTTGAAAAACCTCACAACAGTTCATGCCGTTGAAATACAATTGGGAGAATTCATTTTAAAATTATCGATTCGACCACTTAACGATTCAACGGGTCAACGTATTGGTTACGTAACAGAATGGGTTAACTATACGAACGAATCGAGATTCGAAAGTGGTTTGAAAGAAATAATTCAAAACATGGTTGACGGACGATTATCCGAACGTATAGCAGTAAATTCGCTTAATGGAAGTTTAAAAGAAACAGCCGAAGGAATAAATAAAATGCTCGAAGCAATTGTATCACCTTTGAAAGAAACAGCTGAATATGTTAATCGAATTTCGAAAGGCGATATTCCTGCAAGAATTACCGATAACTATAATGGTGATTTTAATGAGACAAAAAACAGTTTAAATAAATGTTTCGATGCTGTAAATCTATTAATTTCCGATGCAAACGATTTAGCAAATGCGGCAGTTCAAGGTAACTTAGGAAATAGAGCCGATGCATCGAAACATAATGGAGATTTTGCTAGAATTGTTTCGGGAATTAATAATACACTCGATGCCTTAATTGAACCACTTAATTTAACAGCACAATATGTTAATGATATATCGAAGGGTGAAATTCCAAATAGAATTAACCGGAATTACAATGGCGATTTCAAAACCATAATAAACAATCTAAACACATTAATAGATGCAACAAACCTTATCACCGAAAATGCAAAATTAATAGCAGCTGGCGATATGACCGTTGAACTAAAACCACGTTCGGAAAACGATGAACTGATTAAATCGCTTGCCGAAATGATTAAAGCAATTGGCGAAATAGTAACACAAGTTCAATTCTCGAGCGATAATATTGCCGATGCAAGTCAACAAATGAGTTCGAATTCGCAACAAGTTTCGGAAGGAGCTTCGGAACAAGCCTCGGCTGCCGAACAAGTTTCGTCGAGCATGGAACAAATGGCATCGAACATTCAACAAAATACCGATAATGCTCAGCAAACCGAAAAAATAGCATCGAAAGCTGCCGAAAACATTTTAGAAGGCAGTAAAAATGTAAGCATGACTGTAATGGTGATGAAAAAAATTGCGGAAAAAGTAACTATCATTGGTGACATTGCATTCCAAACAAATATTTTGGCATTAAATGCTGCTGTTGAAGCTGCTCGAGCTGGCGAACATGGTAAAGGTTTTGCCGTAGTTGCTGCCGAAGTACGAAAACTTGCTGAACGTAGTCACATTGCTGCTGGTGAAATAAACGAACTTACAAAATCGAGTGTTGAAGTTGCCGATAGAGCTGGATCTTTATTAGAATCAATTGTTCCTGATATTCAAAAAACAGCAAAACTAGTTCAAGAAATAACAGCTGCCAGTATTGAGCAAAATTCGGGTGCAAACCAAATCAACAATGCCATAAACCAATTGAATAAAGTAACCCAACAAAATGCTGCAAGTGCGGAGGAAATGGCAACAAGCAGCGAAGAACTTTCGAGCCAAGCCGATAGTTTGAAAGATTTGATTGGTTTCTTTAAAGTAAAAGATAGTGGCATTCCAAAACACAAAACTATGGTAACTTCTAAACGAGCTGTAATTACTAAATCGAATAAACAACCGCAACATAAATCGGTACTATCGAAAAATGGAGGTATTGACTTGAATATGGATCAAAATGATGGTGATTATGAAAGGTTTTAATCCTACATTTTAACCAATAAAAGATTGAAGAGGCTGTCTGAATAAAATTCAAGACAGCCTCTTTTGTTTAAAAATAGCAACTAAAGTAAAAAAACCGCATAAAAAAGATAAATATAATTAAAACCTAAACGTAGTATTTATAGTATACTCAATATGATACATAATAATTATTTTAAGATATAATAAAAATCGTATGAATACTAAAACATTAAAATCGAAACTATTAATTATAATAGTTATTTTCTTGAGTCTGTATGTAATAAGCTTTATAATTTCATCATTGAAAACTAATTCAATGATAAAGAATACCGATTCAATTTATAAAATCAGATTAACTGGTATTCAAAATCTTGTAGAAGCAGATCGAGATGGTTATCAGTCTAATTTGGCAATTAATCAATTGTTACTTCGATTAGATACTTTAACAGAAAACGATAAAAACTCATTAATCGACGATGTTACAAGTAATTTAGCACAAATTGATGAGCGATATCATATTTTTTTAAATGCTTTTAAAAGCTCAGCAAGTAGTTCTCATCCTGATTTAGAAACAACTTTTGCAAATGAATATACAAAAATGCAAGATATCACAAATCGATTGGTTGAACTTTTTAAAGCTGGAAAAAAGAAAGAAGCAAATCAAATGTATTATTCTGAATATGTTGTTTCATTTAAAAATGCTAGAAATGTTTTAGATAAATATACAGATATAAGTTCCGAAGAGGCTTTACATGAATACGAAAAGATTAAAACAGAAGAACAAAACACTAAATATATATTATTTTCAATGTTATTGATTTTCTTAGTAATTAGTTTCATTGCGAGTAAGAAAATTTTGAACAATTTAAATGAAACAATTGATAAAATTATTAATCAAATTAAAAAACTAACAACAGCGGCTCAAGAAGGAAACCTTCGGGTTAGAGCTACGAAAGAAGATATAAGCCCAGAATTTATTCCAATTATTGATGGATTTAATAATACAATTGAAGTTCTTGTAGCTCCTTTAAATGTTGCCTCGCAGTATATTGGAGATATTGCAAAAGGAAATCTTCCAAACAAAATAACTGAAGATTATAAAGGTGACTTTAACGAAATCAAAAACAACATTAACGAATGTATTCAATCAATTAAAGCACTTATAGATGAAACAACCGTATTAACCGATGGTGTAAAAGCTGGAGATATAACATCTCGTGCAAATGAAAGAAACCATCAAGGTGATTTCCGTAAAATTGTTGAAGGAATTAATGCAACTATCGATGAATTTACGGCACCGCTTTTTTTATCAGCAGGATTTATTGAACAAATTTCTCAAGGACAAATGCCCGAAATGGTTGAATATAACTATAAAGGAGATTTAGTGGTCATTAAAGAAAATATGGATAAATGTATAACTGGTTTACAAGGATTAATAGAAGTTAATACTGTTTTAAAAAAGCTAGAATTGAATGATTATTCATTGAAAATCGAAGGTCAATATCTTGGCATTTATTCCGAAGTTGCTTCGGCCACAAATGGCGTAATCGATAGACTTCGAAATATTCAAAACACCTTTACAAATATATCGGCAGGCAATTTTTCTGATTTAGAAAACTATAAAGCTATTGGAAAAAGATCGGAAAAAGATCAAATTATTCCAAATATAATTTCAACCATAGAAACCATTCAATCTATCATAAATATTCTTGACGAATATATTAACTATTTTGCACTGGGACAAATAGAGAGTATCAATTTCGACGAATCGAGCTTTAATGGAGCATTTAAAAACATCGTTAGTGGATTAAATAAATCAGCTCAAACAATTGTTGCACCATTACAAGAAACTGCGAATATAATGTCGAGTATTGCAATGGGCGATACTTCGAAAAAAGTTGAAGGATTCTGTTTTGGCATTTTTGACACTTTGAAAGAATCGGCAAATAAAATTATTGATGCAAACAACGAAATGGTTGACAAAACAAGATTGTTAGCACAAGGAGATTTGAATGTTGCACTTGAATTACGCTCAAGTAATGACGAACTGGTAAAAGCACTTGTTTTAATGGTTAAATCGATGCAAGAAATAACCTCAAAAGCGAAACTTGTTGCAGACGGTGATTTAACAATTGAACTTCACAAACGTTCAGAAAATGATGACCTAATGGGTGCTATTTCGGATATGGTAAAATCAATTGCATCGACTGTCGAAAAAGTACAATTAGCTGCCGATAATATTGGAGATGCCAGTCAACAAATGAATTCGAATTCGCAACAAGTTTCGGAAGGAGCTTCGGAACAAGCTTCAGCTGCAGAACAAGTTTCGTCGAGCATGGAACAAATGGCATCGAACATTCAACAAAATACCGATAATTCACAACAAACTGAAAAGATTGCAGCCAAAGCTGCAGAAGATATTTTGGAAGGAAGCAAAAACGTGAGTATGACGGTGATGGTTATGAAACGTATTGCCGAAAAAGTATCAATTATTGGCGACATTGCCTTCCAAACAAATATTTTGGCATTAAATGCCGCAGTTGAAGCAGCACGAGCTGGTGAACATGGAAAAGGATTTGCCGTAGTTGCAGCTGAAGTGAGAAAATTAGCTGAACGAAGTCACATTGCAGCTGGAGAAATTAATGAATTAACAAAATCGAGTGTTGAAGTTGCTGATAAAGCTGGACGATTATTGGAATCGATAGTTCCCGATATCCAAAAAACCGCAAAACTTGTTCAAGAAATAACAGCTGCAAGTATCGAACAAAACTCGGGTGCAAATCAAATTAATAATGCGATAAATCAATTAAACAAAGTAACTCAACAAAACGCTGCATCTGCCGAAGAAATGGCAACAAGTTCTGATGAATTATTTAATCAAGCCGATAATCTAAGAGATTTAGTAAGTGTTTTCAAAGTTAAAGATAGTGCTGTTTCGAAATCAAAAACGAGAATTCCAGCAAAAAAAGCTGTCATTACGAAATCCAATAGACCTCAAAAATCTTTTGAATCAAAAGGAAAGGGCATCGATTTAAATATGGATCAGCATGATGGAGAATATGAAAGGTTTTAAATATTAAAGCAGTAATTACTGTATCTTTAGAAAGAGCATAAGCCAATGAAAAATTTTTCGTTGGCTTTTTTTTATTGTTGGATAATCAAAATGAACCTCGCATATTGACTTACTAGCTCGAGTTCGAAAATAAATCCACTACCTTTGGGTAGTACATCTACCCCCATTTAATCGTTGCTCCAAAACCATTACTACTACTAAACTTTTCAGTTAGTTACTACGGTAAATATATTTTTATTCAATTATATCTTTGTATTAGAAACAAAAGACTAAAGTATAGAATAAAATAGTTTGTATAATTTAAAACGTAAATGTATGTATAAAATTGAAAAACGTCCTTCGGGATACATTTTAACATTCTCGGGAGCCATAAACTCAACGGAAATGCAAAATTGGTATAATGATTCAAAATCAACATTAGCAAATGAAACATCAAATTCATTTGGGGTAATAATTGATATGAAAGAATTGCAACCTATTTCACAAGAGACACAAGCTATAATGGTTGCTGGACAAGGATTGTACAAGCAAAAAGGCATGAAACGTTCAGCCGTAATTTTAGCAAGTACTGCTATAAAGATGCAGTTTAAAAAATTAGCACAAGAATCGGGAATTTATGCAACGGAACGATATATTGATGCTTCTAGTTACTCTAATCCAATTGATATTGCCGTAAAATGGGTAAAGGATGAAATAGATCCAGATTTATAATATTCACATCGATTTCCACGAAATGAAACTATTAATAATGCATTTTTATAGGGTTTAAATGTAAGTTATACTATTGGTTTCATTGTTTTTTGTTTGAAGCTCTTTTTGTTTACAAACCAAAAAGAGCTTTTTTATAAGACAAAATGGAATTGACCTAAAAGACGAATAACACAACCACCCTTTCGGGTAGTATTTACTCCATTTTCTAGATGTTAAATACCATATAGTGACTATTTTTCAATTAGTTTACATTGTAAATTAGCTACAATCATGGTGTACATTTGTATTGTAACATAACAATTAAAAGGATGAAACTTACATGACTTGCAAGATGAAAACATTAAAAATAATATTGGTTGATGATAATGACGCTTTTCGAAAGGCATTAAAAATGCTTCTTGAAAAGCAATATCATGCAATAGTTATTGGAGAAGTTTCAAATGCAATAGAATTTCTAAAACTTAGCTATCAAAATGCAGATATTATTTTTATGGATATCATGATGCCTGAGATTAATGGTATTAAACTTGCAAAGAAAACAATATGGGAACATAATGAATTGAAATTAATTGCAATTACAATGCACACCGAAAAGGTTTATCTAACAAGTTTAGTCGAAGCTGGGTTTAGGGGTTGTATTTTTAAAAACAATTTATTTCAGGAGTTGCCTATTGCAATTGAAACAGTTCTTAAAGGAAAATTATTTTTCCCTTCTAAATTGTCGATAAATGAAATTTAGGTAATTCACTTTCAATACTTAAGTAACGAAAAATTGAAACAAATTAAAGTAATTAACGTACAAGCATTTTGGAATAAACTGATTAATTTATTACACACAAAACATTAAAAAGGAGGAATTATGTTTTTAGCAATCAACAAATTATATAAATCAATGACAATTAAAAATAAATTGATTATATATGTACTGTCTGTTAGTTTCATAACAACTTCGCTATTAATTATCTTCTTAATTTCGAAAGCAAAAAGTTTGCAAATTGAAACTGCAATCAAACTTGGTCGAACAATAGCCCTGCAAAACGCCAATTTCATAAAAAATGAAATGGATATTGCGATGAATACAACTAGAATGGAAGCTCAGATATTCGAAGATTTCCAATCAATTCCATTAAAAGAACGCCGTCCTATTCTTGACAAACAATTAAAAACCTTAGTTGAGAAAAACGAAAAATTCAAATCTGTTTGGGCGTGTTTCGAACCCAATGCACTCGATGGTTTGGATGCCGAAAATATCAGTAAAAATAGTGGCGATGATGCAGGTCGTTTTGATGTAACCTATTTTAGAGAAAACGGAAAAATACTTCCAAGTGTTGTATCTGCAACAGAAATTGCAACAGCCGACTATTATCAATTACCAAAAAAACGAAACCAAGAAACGATACTTGAACCTTATAAATATAAATATATTGAAGGAGGCAAAGAATATTTAATGACTTCTGTAATGACACCAATAAAAGATAAACAAGGAAATTTTATAGGAGTAGTTGGAATTGATATTTCGCTCGATGAACTATGTAACCAGGTACGAACCATAAAACCATTTGAAACTGGATATGGATGGATACTTTCAAATGGCGGAATATTTGTTGCACATCCTATCGATTCATTTGTTACAAAAGTTTTTTCGGAATTCAGAAAAGAAACTGATCTAAAATATCATGTTTCGCAACAAATTAAAGAAGGAAAATCGTTTGGTTATACAAACATAAGTAAAGTTACTGGCGAAAAATCGTATGTCGAATATGGTACCTTTTCAGTAGGAAATACAAACACTCCTTGGGTTGTAGGTGTTTCGATGCCTGAAAGTAAAATATTAGCAACAGTTACCATTATGGAACGTTTTGCTTTTATATTAGGAGTTATAGCTATTTCTTTACTCATATTAATTGTTATATTTATTGCACGAAACATAAATAAAAGCTTAAAACAACTGAATAACGAGATTGACACTGCAAGTCATAACATAATTAATGGTCAATTGACGCATCGTGCTAACCAAGAGAATGTAGCCGTTGATTTTAAACCATTAGTTGAAAGCCTCAATAATGTTATTGATGCCTTTGTAAAACCAATAAATGTAACAGCAACCTATGTAGAACGTATTTCGAAAGGCGATATCCCCTTCCCTATTTCTGAAGAATATAAAGGCGATTTTAATACCTCGAAAAACAATATTAATCGATTGATTGATACATTGAGTAACTTGACAATGCAGATGAATCAAGTAACACAATTACAAAGCGAAGGCGAAACCGATGCTTTTGCCAATGCCGAATTGTTTGAAGGAGTTTATCACGATTTAGTAAAATCATACAATGCCGTTCTACAATTCGAAGTAACCAATTTGATGACTATTGCTGAAATACTTCGCAATTATTCAAAAGGTGATATGACAAAGCAAATGCCGTTATTACCAGGAAAGCAAGAAATAATTACCATTAGCGTAAATACGCTTAGAGATAATGTTCAGAACTTAATAGACGATGCAAAAGCATTATCACAAGCAGCAATTGCTGGAAACCTATCAAATCGTGCTGACAGTTCACGTCATCAAGGCGACTTTAAAGCAGTTATTGATGGTGTAAATGAAACACTCGATGCAATTGTACAACCACTCCAAATGGCAGCACAATTTGTAGAACGAATTTCGAAAGGCGATATTCCAGAAAAAAATACAATGGCATACAATGGCGATTTTAATCTTATTAAAAACAATCTTAATCAATGTGCTGATGCAATTAATCTATTGATTTCCGATGCAAATAAACTATCTCAATCGGCACTAAATGGTCAACTTTCGGTACGTGCCGATGCTCATCAACATAAAGGAAATTTTAAAGACATCATTGATGGTGTTAATAAAACACTTGATGCAGTTGTTGGTCCATTACAAATGGCTGCAAGTTATGTAAAACGCATTAGTATAGGCGATATGCCACCATTAATTACCGAACAATACAATGGCGATTTTAATGAAATTAAAAACAATCTTAACCTAACAATCGAAGCTATTAATAGTGTTACTGAAAGTACAAAACTTGTCGCAATAGGCGATTTAGATGTAGAACTACATACTCGTTCCGATAAAGACGAATTGATGAAAGCATTGATTAAAATGGTGGAAGCAATGCGCGATGTTACTGAAAAGACAAAAATCATTTCGGCTGGCGATATGACCGTGGAATTGAAACCTCGTTCCGACAAAGACGAATTAATAATTGCCCTTTCCGATATGATTAAAGCAATCAGTATGGTTGTTAATCAAGTTCAAGTATCAACCGATAATATTGCCGATGCCAGCCAACAAATGAGCATGAATTCGCAACAAATGTCGGAGGGAGCATCCGAACAAGCATCAGCTGCCGAAGAAGTTTCGTCGAGTATGGAGCAAATGGCTGCCAATATTCAACAAAATACCGATAACTCTCAGCAAACCGAAAAGATTGCTGCCAAAGCCGCAGAGAATATTTTAGAAGGCAGTAAAAATGTAAATATGACTGTTTTAGTCATGAAAAAAATTGCTGATAAAGTTTCCATTATCGGAGATATCGCTTTCCAAACAAATATACTCGCTTTAAATGCTGCAGTTGAAGCTGCTCGTGCCGGCGAACATGGACGTGGATTTGCAGTTGTAGCTGCCGAAGTTCGCAAACTCGCAGAACGAAGTCATATTGCAGCTGGTGAAATAAATGAACTCACAAAATCGAGTGTTGATATTGCTGATAAATCAGGACAATCGCTCGAATCAATTGTTCCAGATATTCAAAAAACGGCAAAACTAGTGCAAGAAATAAGCGCTGCAAGTATTGAACAAAGTACGGGAGCAAACCAAATTAACAATGCAATTAGCCAGTTAAATAAAGTAACCCAACAAAATGCTGCTAGTGCCGAGGAAATGGCAACTAGTTCAGAAGAATTATCTGCACAAGCCGATAATTTACGCGATTTAATTGGTTTCTTTAAAGTAAAAGATTCAGGCAAAAGCATAAGTGTAAAAAGCCTTTCACCATCAAAGCCAGCAATACATTCAAAACCTATTCTAACGAAAAAACAGAATTCAAAATCTCATTCAATGCCATCGAAAGGTGCAATTATCGATATGGATTCTGATATGTCTGATAATGACTTTGAAAAATTCTAGAAAAAAAATATCCCTATATTTAGGGATTGTATACTACTCTAAACAATAATTATCTTTGCTACATAATTTTAAAATCATGTATATGAAGATTAATTTACCAAACAACACGATTTATATAAACGCAGATAAATATTTTTTAATTCTAATTATTTTTCTCCTAAGTCAATCAACATTCGCTCAAAACACCGTTGACAGTTCTAAAGAAAATCGATGGAGTTTCCATTATCAAAACACTATAATATATCAATACCATCCCGATTTTACCTCTCCATACTCTGGTGAGAATAGTTTATTAGCATCTGAAAAATCAACGCTTTCTATTTCAGCAACAGCTTATCTTGGTGTCAGGCTGTGGAAAAATGCTTATGCATATTATAATCCAGAAATAACTGGTGGTAGTGGTTTTTCACAAACTCGTGGAGTTGCTGGTTTCCCGAATGGAGAAGTGTATCGTGTAGATAAAACAGCACCTGGTGCAAGTAGTGCTCGTTATTATATTCGCCAATTATTTGCCCTATCGCATGAAACCACAATGATTGATGATGGTCTAAATCAAGTAAAATCCAAGATTCCAACATCCTATATTTCAATTACTGCTGGAAAATTTAGCATTCTCGATTTTTACGATAACAACAAATATGCACACGATCCTCGCGCACAGTTTTACAATTGGGCTTTAATGGGCAACGGAGCTTGGGATTATCCTGCAAATACAAAGGGATATACCTACGGTGGTATTGTAGAATTAGTAAAACCTCAATGGGCTATTCGCTATTGTATGGTTACAGTTCCCAAAGTTGCCAATGGACCAATAATGGACCAAGATATTCGTCATGCTAATTCAAATGCATTGGAATACGAACATAAATATAAAATGGGAACACAATCGGGAAACATTCGATTTATTGGATTCTATACTTTAGCTCGTATGGGACATTATAAAGATGCTTTGATTTATGCACAAAATGGAGGAAACATAGCACATGCAATTGATGCATTAAATAAAAGTGGGAATACAAAATATGGTATTGGTGTAAATATTGACCATACTATTTCCCAAAATGTTGGTTTATTTTTCCGTTCTAGCATAAACGATGGGATGCACGAAACATGGGCATTCACAGAAATAGACCGTGCAATAAGTTTAGGTGCACAATTTAATGGTCAACAATGGAATCGTCCAACCGACAAAATTGGCGTTGCACTTTTAGCAAATGGCCTTTCAAAAGATCATAGAAACTATCTTGCAGCTGGAGGTTATGGCTTTATCATTGGTGATGGAAAATTACATTATCAACCCGAAATGGTTGCTGAAATTTATTATTCATTTAATGTACTGTATTCTCCTGTTACACTTAGTCCCGATTATCAATGTATAATGAATCCAGGCTATAACAAAGACCGTGGACCAGTTTATGCATTTGGATTGAGAGCTCATGCTGAGTTTTAGTTGGCATGAACTAAGTTCTTCAACCATTTATTCGATCGAAAACGATAAAAGCCAACCAGCATCTTTGCTAATTCTTCGGTATATACAAAAAGCACAACATAATATACAGGGAAATGGAAATAATAAACGGCTAGGCAGCCCATTGGAATACCAACTAGCCAAACACCACAAATATCAATCATCATACTAAAACGAGTGTCGCCACCACCACGCAGAATTCCACCATTAAATATCACATTTGCCGATTTCATCCACATTACACTTGCCATAAAAAGCATTAACAGCGATACGGTATGAATACCATCAGCATCAAGATTGTATAAACCAACAATATAACTTCTGATTGAAATTATAAATAAACCCATAAGCATAGCACCTGTCACTCCAAGGAAAATAAACTTTTTACTATAATCGCGAGCCAAGTCTTCGCGTCCAGCACCGATGCTATTACCAACCATTATGGCACAAGCATTTCCGATTCCCACAAAAAACATAAAACCCATTTTTTCGAGTGTTTCAGAAATATTTACAGCAGCAACCGATGTAGTACTAATTGACGCGTACAGTCTCATATAAATAGTAACACCACACACCCACCCCATACTATGAATAATAACTGGAAGAGCCACTTTTAGATATCGTTTTTGTCCCTCAATTTTATTCCGGAATAGTGTTCTAAGATTTATTAAAGTTGGGATTCTTCGATATTTCACTACCGATATAATGATTATACATTCTATAATTCGAGCAACTATCATCGAAACTCCTGCACCGGTAACTCCCATTGCTGGAAAACCGAAATGTCCGAGAATAAGACAATAGTTTAGCATCGTATTAAAACTTATTGCTATAATTCCTGCAATTAAAGGTATCATTACCAAACGAGTACTTCTAAGAATAGCAGCATACATCACTGTAATTGAAAAAAACACATAACTCAATCCAACCAATTGTAAATAGTGCCCCCCCATTGTCTGTACATCAAGGTCGGAAGAATAAAAACTAAGAATCTTAGGTGCGAAGAAAAACGTAATAATGGTAAATAATAATCCTATCAAAATGGAATAACGCATACCTATACCAAAGGTATTTCTTATATTTTTAACATATCGACGTCCCCAAAATTGAGCTGCAAAAATAGCTGCACCACTCCCAACGCCATTTACCAACATTATAAATATCATTGAAAACTGGTTTCCTAAACCAACACTTGCAACGGATTTAGAACCCAATTGCCCAACCATTAAAACGTCAACAAATGAAAGTGCCGTAGAAATAAAACCTTGTAAAATAATTGGTGTAGAAATTTTAAACAGTGTGGGATAAAAATCTGGATTTGAACGAAGAAAGGAAAACCGCTTAAACATCTTTTATATTATTTTTTTGAATCGATACAAAAGTACATATTCTCAAACTGTTTCCAATAGTCTGTTCAAAATCAAAAATTGGTTAAATAGAGTTATCTCTAGAAGTAAAAGACAATAATTCAAAAACTTAAAGCAAGAATCTAAACTCAATTATGCTACTAACATACCATAATTGACATAAAAACCATATTTGATTTATGTTAGGATAATCTATGCTTAGATTCCAGCACCATCCATTAACTGAAATGAGCGAGCCTTTGTTTGCATTATCTTAGAACCCGGTGCCACATCTTGCGTAATCCAAACGTTACCACCAATCACAGAATCGGCACCCACGGTAATCCGACCCAAAATGGTTGCATTAGCATAAATTACCACATTATCTTCTACAATTGGATGACGAGGTATTCCTTTAATTGGATTTCCATCATTGTCTAATGGGAAAGTTTTGGCCCCCAATGTAACTCCTTGATATAATTGAACATGTTTACCAATAATACAAGTTGCCCCAATGACCACACCTGTTCCATGATCAATCGTGAAATATTCGCCAATTTGTGCCTCCGGATGAATATCGATACCAGTTTCAGAATGTGCTAATTCACTAATAATTCGTGGAATAAGGGGAACGTCTAAACACACAAGCTCATGTGCAATTCTGTAGTTAATCAAAGCCTTAATTACAGGATAACAAAAAATAATTTCGCCGTAGGATTTTGCAGCTGGATCACCATCGTAAGCAGCTTTTATATCTGTCGAAAGTAAATGACGAACATTTGGTAGTTTTTCAATAAATTGTGATGCTAAATCTTCAGCGTTACCGACACAATCGAGACATGATTTATTCGGTGTTGATGCACTACAATCAAAGCACAATCCGCGTTTTATTTGTTCTACTAATAACCGATTAAGATTATCGATATTCACACCGGTATAATATTTTATAGTTTCTTCTTCTAATATATCATTACCAAAATAACCTGGGAATAAAATCTCGCGCGAAATATCTACAATTCGCTTTAAATCATCGGTCGATGGCATATGAACCGCATGATTGGGCACATGATAAACTGTATTATAAGAATTCGATTTCGAAAGTTCTGTAATGGTTTCTTGAATACGTTTTTTTGAAATATTTTTTTGATCTGTGTTCATGCATTATTTTTTTACAATATTTCTCGTATTGAAACCTATTGAAAGGGTTACGTTATGGATTCCTCCTTTTAAAACAGAAGCTTTATCTGAATACATTGGGAATTCATAGTAATATTTCAAACGAAAGAATTTAGAATGATTGAAATCGCTATAGTTTTTAAATGAAGCATATACGCCTTGTTTAACAAATTTAAAATCGAAAGCTAAACCAACTCTTGCAGCATAGGTATAAATCGTAACTTGTTCACCTTCATTCGTTTTTTCATTTGTAATATGGGTAACAGATAAAGCATTGAATGATCCTCCTCCAAAAGCCGAAAGTGAAATTCGTTTCGTATCGTAAAATCCATTCCCAAAGTCTAATCCAACATTATAAACATTATAAATTTCATCGGTTTTAACATTTACGATAGCTGATTTAGATTCAATATCTAACGAATCAATTAATTTTCCTGAATAAATATTTCCAATTAAACCAATGAAGGTACTTCCAAAATATTTTCTATAATCTATAATTTCAATTTTATATCCATCCGACAAATAATTGCCTAGTTTACCAGATGGAACAGAATAACCACCACCAAATAATACTTCGTCTGCTCCTTTTAGACCCACATATTCTTTTATGATGTAACCTTTTAACATTCCATTATTTATAGAATTAGGATAATTTTCCATATATTTTTTAGACAATTCGTTTAACGAAACTTGAAGGGTATCCTTAAGTTCATTACTTTTATGAATAGAGTAATTTAAAACAATTTGCAAAAAATCTTTATCTTTTTGACTAAATGATGAACCAGTTATTTGAGCTTTAATAGCTTCGCATTTTGCCCTCGTATCTTTTCTAACTTCCTCACCTAAATTATCGAAAACAGGATACGAAACGTAGGTATTATTATATTGCGCAGTATCAGAAAGGAATTTATCTGCAATTATTGATGCATAATCTTTTGTCCAAAAGCAGAGTAACCAATATTCTGCTGGAAAAAACGGTAAATGATTATCATTTTCAAATGCCTTGCGTAATGAATCGCATTGAATCTTAACTCTATTAAAATTTTGTTTTTTAAATTCTTCTAAAATCGACGTGCGTGTTTTAATAATCTCAAAGGTTGTTTGATCTAAACCAGCATTTCGACCTTTCGATTGTGCTTGACTATTAAATGGTTGAACGAGCATTATTATAAATGCAAAAACCACTATCGTAAAATAATTTTGTATAAATTTCATAGCTAAAGCCAGTTAAATTATGTATTACAAACCTAAAGAATTTTTCCTTAGTATCAATACTTCTTTCAATGATTTTTCTCTTTATGTTCTCTCATTTAAGCTTAATAACGTATTTTTTCGTAGTAAATTACAAATCAAATAAGGTTAAATAGTACTTTTGCTAGACTTATTTATTAATAGCAATAATAATGGAATATTCCGGAATTCGTGATTTTCAACAGACTTTAGAAAAGAACGATGAATTAATTCATGTAAAACAGTTTGTGAGTCCACTATTGGAAATGACTGAAATTGCTGATAGAATGTCAAAATCAGGCAATGGAGGAAAAGCTGTTTTATTTGAGAATAATGGAACAGCATTTCCTGTTTTAATAAACATGTTTGGTTCTTATAAAAGAATGAGTTTATCGCTTGGTGTTGAAAATTTAAATGATGTTGGAGAAGGAATTGAAGAACTTTTCAAAGGATTAACCTCACCTAAAAAGACATTTTTCGATAAATTAAAAACGCTTCCACTATTACAACGAGTTTCATCGTGGATGCCTCGTTCTGTTTCGGGCAAAGGTGCTTGTCAAGATATTATTATTACAAATCCAGATTTGTCTATTTTACCAATTTTACAATGTTGGCCTGCCGATGGTGGACGTTTTATAACGTTCCCAATGGTTATTACCAAAGATCCAATTACGGGAATCAGAAATGTGGGAATGTATCGGATGCAAGTTTTAGATAACAACACAACCGGAATGCATTGGCATAAACATAAAACGGGAGCAAGACATTATCAAGAATATAAAAAGCTTGGCAAACGAATGCCTGTTTCTGTTGCATTAGGTGGCGATCCTGCCCTAACATTTGCTGCAACGGCTCCACTTCCTGACAATGTTGATGAATTTCTTTTTGCCGGATTTCTTCGAAAACAACGGGTTGAAATGGTGAAATGTATAACCAACGAACTTGAGGTTCCAGCATGTGCCGATATTATTATTGAAGGCTATGTTGATCCAACCGAAGATTTAATTTGGGAAGGTCCATTTGGCGATCATACTGGTTTTTATTCCTTGGCCGATTGGTATCCACGTTTTCATGTAACATGCATTACACATAGAAAAAATGCAGTGTATCCAACAACCATCGTTGGAGTTCCTCCGATGGAAGATGCTTGGATTGCGAAAGCAACCGAACGAATTTTCTTGCCACTGATAAAACTCTCAATGGTTCCTGAAATGACCGATATGGATATGCCTTTTGCAGGCGTTGCACATAATTTAGTGCTTGCAAACATCGAAAAGACATATCCTGGACAAGGATTAAAAGTAATGAATGCACTTTGGGGAGCTGGGCAAATGATGTTCAATAAAATTTTGGTTGTGCTTGACACGAAAAAACCGTTAAGCGATTATTTAGAAGTTGGAAAAGCAATGAGCCAAAATATAAATCCATCTACTGATATACATTTTTCGAAAGGACCACTCGATGTGCTCGATCATTCTGCATCGAAATTAGCATTTGGAGGTAAAATGTTTTTCGATGCAACAACAAAAAGTGATGAAGAAAAGAACTCGACAGTAAAGAACAATACCATTTTATTTGAAAGTCAAAAAATTAAAAATGCATTTCCTGAAATACAATCGATAAACGAATTTCTTACCCAAACAGACATTTCGTTTGTCATCATTTCAATTGAAAAGAAACTAACCAACCAAGTTAAAACTCTTTCTGAAAACATTTTAGCATCAGGATTTTGCAATATTAAATGTCTCATGTTTGTTGATTCAAATATTGAAATTCAAGATTTAGCAACAACATTTTGGGTAGCTATGAATAATATGGATCCTGAACGCGATAATTATATCGATAAGATTCATAATTGTTTGGTCATTGATGGTACGAGAAAACGTGTATCGATTGATACATTTGAGAGAGATTGGCCGAATGTTGTCACATCTGCCCAAGAAACGATTAATGCAATAGATGAAAAATGGGAATCACTTGGATTAGGGAAAATGATATTATCACCTTCAAACAAATACAGAAAGCTGATAATTACCGAAGGTGCCGTTGCTGAGTCGTCAAATCGATGAGATATACTACCCTTTTCAAAAAAAGATTGCATAACCGTTTTGTATAAAGAAAAATATACATACATTAGCATCTTATGTGGGTTACGTTTAGAAAAATTTCATTTGCAATAATTAGTATCATCGCTTTTTCGATGGTATCACATTTTTCATTTGCTCAAAATGTAAATGTATCATTTGAGACATTTACAATGAGCGATGGGCTCTCGAACAATTCTATTTCCTGTATTTTTCAAGATTCTAAAGGATATATTTGGATTGGAACATCATCGGGATTAAATCGTTATGATGGTCGTACCTTTATTCTTTTTAAGAACGACCCGTTAAATCCTAATTCATTATCGAGCAACAGTATTAATGGACTGAGTGAAGACAAATCTGGATGTTTATGGATCGCAACAGACAATGGATTAAATGTTTATAATCCAATTACAGGAAAATTCAAGAAATATTTCTATAACGATAAAAACATCAACACCATAAAGAACAATTATGTTTATAATGTATTAGTTGATTCTAAAGGATTTGTATGGGTAAAGACTTTACGTTTTTTGGATAAAATAGATGTAAAAACCAACACGGTTAAACACTACGAACATTATTTCGATATTTTCAATCCAGTATCGGATCATGCGAACTACCCCATTTTTGAAGACAGTTATGGTTTAATCTGGATCGCGACAAATGATGGATTGAATTATTTTGATTCTGAATTTGAACAATTTGTACGATTTACGAGTGATGAATCAAATCCAAAATCGTTAAGCAATAGTCAAATTAGATGCATTTTCGAAAACTCAAAACATCAACTTTGGATTGGAACCAGCAATGGTTTTTCTCGATTCGACAGAAAGAAAAAGATTTTTGAATCATACTTTTTTGAAAACCCTAAACTTCAAAAATGCAGCATAAATGGAATAACTGAAGATGCTAACAATAACCTTTGGTTAGCTACAGAACAAAATGGTTTGGCAAAATTCAATCTTTCCGATAAAACATTTACATTCTACAAACAAAGCGGACAAAACGATAAGTCGATGCCAAGCAATAATGTGTATCGATTGTTTAAAGATAAGAGTGGCATTTTATGGATTGGAACACGTTTTGGATTAACGAAATTTGATAGTAAAAAACGGAAGTTTAATCTCTATCGTAACGCACCAAATAGCGACTATTTACTATCAAGCAACGACATTACATGTATGTTTGCAGACATAAATGAAAACCTTATTATCGGAACCAGAAATGATGGAATATGTATAGCAAACAGATTAAAAAAATCGGTAAAATATTATAATGTATTAAACAAAAAAAATCAATCTGATTTTATTTATACAATATATAAAACTCACAACAAAAATATTTTAATTGGAACTGAAACGCAATTAGAAATTTTCAACGAATCGAGAGATCTTTTTGAACCATACTTAACAAAAACAAACTGCAAAAACTTTCAATTACTCGAAAAGAAGAGAGTAAATACCTTGTGTGAAGATGCAAGCAATAATTTATGGATAGGAACGAATCAAGGATTATTCAAATATTCTCCGAAAAAAGAAAGTATTGAAGCATACTATTACGATTATTCACTCGGAATAACAATTCCTTCAAACGCAGTAAACAGTATTTACGAAGATAAGATTGGTACAATTTGGATTGGAACTGACAACGGATTAGCCAAATACAATCCATCGAAAGATGTATTTACTAGAATTGGCAACGACAGCAAAACAAATCAAGGATTAAGTAATTTACGTGTTAATTGTATTGATGGAAATGAATTTGGTGTATTGTGGATTGGAACCGCAGCGGGATTGAATCGTTACGATATAAAAACAGGTTTATTTTCCTATATAACCGAACGTGAAGGTTTATTGAATGATCAAATTCAAAGTATTATAAAAGATGGCCCAAATTTATGGTTAGGCACAAATAAAGGAATTGCCAAATACATTACTACTAGTCATAAAGTTCGCTCATATATTTTAAGCGATGGTCTTCAAGGGTTTGAATACAATATGAATTCAAATTGTGTCAGTCCACGCGGAGAATTGTTTTTTGGAGGAGTAAATGGCTTTAATTCATTTTTTCCAAATCAAATGGAAGACAATATGTTAATTCCAAATATAGAAATTACATCATTTGTATCATTTAATAATTCGGGAAAATCAATACATCTTATTGATGACAAACGCGAAATCTTTTTACATTCCGACACAAAAAGCATTTTAATAGAATTTGCATCACTCGAATACTCTTTCCCAAAGCAAAACAAGTATAAATACTGCATGGAAGGTCTCGACAATAAATGGACCGATGCTGACAATAGAAACTATGCAAGCTATTCGAACATGCCTCCTGGTGAATATACCTTTAAAGTAATTGGTTCGAACTGCGATGACGTTTGGAATGAAAAAGGAACATCCATAAAAATAACGATTGAAACTCCTATTTGGAGAAATAAATGGACCTATTTTGCATATATTGTTTTCATATCGCTCATTATTTTGGGTGTTATTGAAATCCGAACACGGTCACTTCGTAAAGCGAATAAAGTTCTTCACGAAAAAGAGTTAATATCTATAGAAATAGCAAAACAAAAAGAAGAAGTTTCCATAAAGAATAAAAACATTATGGATAGTATAACTTATGCTCAACGTATTCAGCTTGCTATTATGCCGAGTATTAGCAAATTTAAACGATTAATTCCTGAATCGTTTATTCTCTATAATCCTAAAGATATTGTTAGTGGCGATTTCTATTGGATAACTGAAATTGGCGACAAATTATTTATTGCTGCTGTTGACTGTACAGGTCATGGAGTTCCTGGAGCATTTATGTCAATCATCGGATACGATTTACTTCGTAACATCACCAAGGAACGTGGAATTCATCGTCCATCGGAAGTCTTAGACCAACTAAACAAATCGTTGATTGAATTATTAACGAAGAATAACATTGCTGTTGGTCAAGTAAAAGATGGAATGGATATAACACTTTGTGTTTTCCATAAGAGCAAAGGAATTGTAGAATTTTCGGGCGCTTTGAATCCACTTTATATAATCCGCGATAACAAAATTGTTACGGTTAAAGGTGATAGATATTCTGTGGGTTTAGGAAATGAACATCCTGACGAAAACTTTAAGAACCATATCATTAAGCTCGAATTAGGCGATAGGCTCTATATATTCTCTGATGGCTATTCTGATCAATTTGGTGGACCATCGGGCAAAAAAATGAAATTTAGACGATTCCGTCACTTACTTTTATCAATTCATGAATATCCTTTTGAACAACAACAAAAATATCTTGAAGATCATTTTGTTCAATGGATGGGACCACACGAACAAGTCGACGACATTCTAATTATCGGTATGAGCTTTGATTATTATATCGAACAAATTCCCGAAGATTCTGAATATCACACAATGGTATAAAAAAAATCCCGAAAGCCTTGACCTTCGGGATTTTTCATTTAAAACATCTTCGTTATTGTAAAGCAGTAACTAACTCCGAATCTTTCAATTCTATTTGTTCACCACTAACCATATTTTTTAACACAACTGTTTTATTTGCTATTTCTGTTTCTCCAACAACAACAACAAAAGGAATGTTGCGACTATTAGCATACGAAAACTGCTTTTTAAGTTTTTCTTGTTCTGGATAAATCTCTGATGAAATTCCTGCCTCACGCAATGTTTTAAGAAGTCCAAGACAATGTAGTTCTTCGCCTTTTCCAAAATTAACAAACATTACTTTTGTGGCTGAGGAAAGTTGTTGAGGAAATTTTTCAAAATGACTTAACACATCGTAAATTCTATCGGCACCAAACGAAATTCCAACACCCGACACATTTGGCAATCCAAAAATTCCAGTCAGATTATCATAACGACCACCACCACAAATACTGCCAATTTTAACGTTTTTAGCTTTTACTTCGATTATTGCACCAGTATAATAATTCAAACCACGAGCTAGTGTTTTATCGAATTCTACGGTATTTTTAATCTTCAGATAATTGAGATAACTAAAAATTGATGAAAGCTCGTCAATTCCTTTCAGTCCTGTTTCAGAATCAACCAATATCTTTTTCAATTCAGTGAATTTTCTTGAATTAGATCCAATGAGATTAAATATTGGACTCAATTTCTCGATACTTTCGGTCGATAACCCTTTTTCCGTGAGTTCTTCTTTTACTTTCGCTAAACCTATTTTCTCTAGTTTATCAATTGCAACTGTAATGTCAATAATTTTATCAGATTCGCCAATATAATCGGCAATTCCACTTAATATTTTACGGTTATTTATTTTGATTATAACATCAATTCCGAGTTTTGTAAAAACTTCGTCAATGATTTGAATTAATTCAACTTCATTCAATAAAGAATTACTTCCAATCACATCGGCATCGCACTGAACAAACTCACGGTAACGACCTTTTTGAGGACGATCGGCACGCCAAACGGGTTGTATTTGATATCGTTTGAATGGGAAGGTAATTTCATTTTTGTGCATCACCACATAGCGTGCAAAAGGAACGGTTAAATCGTAACGAAGTGCTTTTCCACAGATTTTATTACCAAGTCGTAAACTGTTATCTTTTTTTAGTTCACTTTCATCAACTTCAGCAAGGAAATCGCCCGAATTGACAATTTTAAAAATAAGTCTATCGCCTTCTTCACCATATTTTCCCATAAGGGTCGAAAGGTTTTCGAACGATGGGGTTTCAATTTGTTCAAACCCATAAACTTTATATACTGCTTTGATTGTATCGAGGATATAATTCCGTTTTGCCATCTCCGCCGGTGAAAAATCCCTCGTCCCTTTTGGAATTGAAAGTGATACGTCTGCCATTCTAATCTACATTTTGAGCAAAAATAATGAATTACTTTCAACTTTTCGTTATTATTGATAGATAAACGTAACCGCTAGTTTATATTTTATAATGACGAGACTTATAGCATTGGTGATATGCATCACCATCTTAAAAATTAGTTTTCAAAACATTTGCATTGAATAGTTTCTTGTATATATTTGTGTCGGTTTTTACAACAACACATACGCAACAACAACAAGTGAATACATATAAACAACCGAGCGATATAAACTCAAACAAAAGGCTTTCATGTAGGACAATACATTCCATTGCTTGTTTGTTCTGTAACCGCTTTTACAGCTTATTGCACAATGCACCCTCTACAGCCCTTTGTATACTAGGGGGGGGGGCTTTTCAGCCAACCGAACGACCCACAAACAAGCGTAAACGCTTTCCATTTTCAACCAAAATATTTTTCTCCCTTTTCTATATTCCCATACTTTACAGGACTTATTGCATGATGTTGAAGCTACAACATACAAGTCTGCTCAATAGATGTATCCTTTTATTCAAAAGATGTTTGTCGACAACCAAAACAAACATCTTTACAACAAAAACATGTTTGTCGGCAACTAAAAGATATATCATTTGGTACAAAAGATGTTTCTTTTTATTCAAAAGATGTTTGTCGACAACTAAAACAAACATCTTTACAACAAAAACATGTTTGTCGGCAACCAAAAGATATATCATTTGGTACAAAAGATGTTTCTTTTTATTCAAAAGATGTTTGTCGACAACCAAAACAAACATCTTTACAACAAAAACATGTTTGTCGGCAACTAAAAGATATATCATTTGGTACAAAAGATGTTTCTTTTTATTCAAAAGATGTTTGTCGACAACTAAAACAAACATCTTTACAACAAAAACATGTTTGTCGGCAACCAAAAGATATATCATTTGGTACAAAAGATGTTTCTTTTTATTCAAAAGATGTTTGTCGACAACCAAAACAAACATCTTTACAACTAAATCATGTTTGTCGACAACCAAAAGATATATCATTTGGTACAAAAGATGTTTGTCGGCAACCCACAGTTATCCAACTTATAGACAGTCTTATTCTTACTCTTCCCCACTCCAACGCAGGTTGAATAATCGATTAACAAAGCTGAGGTCTAACATAACAAATGAACAACCCATTATTAATCATATAACCAATAGTTTACAATTTTCCCTTTTTAGTTTTTAACCAATTTTATGTACATTTTATGAGAAGAATTAAAGTAATCATCAACTACAGTCACCTTTCGGTGCTCGAATTAATTGAATTGGCACGCAACAGTGCCATAAAAATGGCTGCAAATGCTACCGTGTTTGTAACGCCCGATGTATTGTATGCAGCAATAAATACTGCTGCAACCTTGCTCGAAACAAAGTATAATGCTGCACAAGGTGGTGGCAAGCAACAAACTTCCGAGATGAATCAGGCTCAAAAAGCCTTGTTAGAGTTACTTCGCCAGCAAGCTCTGTATGTCGAACGCATTGCCAATGGTAACGAATCGATAATACTGAGCAGTGGTTTCGAAACATCACGTCAACCAGTTTACACAGCTCAACCCGATTTCGAAGCTTCGAATGGCGAACATTCGGGCGAAGTTCTGTTGAAACACAAAGCTGTGCAAGGTGCAAAATCGTGGGTATGGCAATATAGTACCGATGGTATTGAGTGGACTCATTCGGGAATAAGCACCCAAACCAGTTATTTGGTTACTGGTCTTACTCCTGTTTCGAAATATTGGTTTCGCTCGGCTTATGTAACCATCGACGGACAAAGCGAATGGAGTAATCCGGTAAGCGAAGTGGTGAAATAAATAATCCAACCCAGCCAGCGTTAAAAACGCTGGCTGGGTTACAAAAATAAACATGAACATGAACAACAATTAAATCATTATACGAGGATGATTAAATCATGCAGACCCTTCGACAAGCTCAGGGTGACAAGCGAACTTGCGACTTCAACGAAGTTATTCGGAAGTCTGCTGGTCATGCTGAGCTTGTCGAAGCATCTGTAAATAGACTATATAATTCACATTTCCTTGCTGTATAATTTAGAACTAAACATTAAAAAACCATAAACTAAATACTAATAATTTAAAACTCAAAACTAAACGACAATCATCATGAAAAAAATCATTATCAGCCTTTATTGTATTATACTTTGTTCGGTATATGGGAAAGCGCAAACGGCATGGAATAGCACAACAGCCTATCAATCGCCAACACAAGTTACTAAAGTAATTGGAGGAACAACATATACATTCGACTGTACTGCTTCGTCACCAACATATACCGATCCGAGCATTGCAGGTAATAATTGGGCATGGACTGTACATTATAGTGGAACTACACAACCAGTTTTAGCAGGAGGTTTTACATATTCTGCTGGAGCAAAAGTTTCGGCTATAGTAAATGGTACATCGTATATTTTCGACTGTATTGCCAATAATGCGGCTGACCCACAATTAAGTTCCAGCAATTGGGCATGGAATGTCGATTATAGTGGAACAATACAACCTATTTTAGTCGGTTATAAATATTTAGTAGGAGCAAAAGTTTCGGCAATATTAAGTAACAATTCAAACTATGTTTTCGAATGTTTACAAATAAATACCATTGATCCCAAAAGCAATGCTAACGGTTATGCATGGGCAATAACAAACGATTTAATTTTACCTTGGGTCGATTATCATTATAAAACCATAGACACAAAAGTAACTTACAACGGTCAAAGCTATTCTCTTGTAAAAGAAACACAAGTAGGAAATTCGCCACTAACAAATGCCGTTTACTGGAAAATTGATAATGAATGGTCTGCAAGCTGTAGCAATTATATTGCAGGCAATGAGGTATGGAAAAAAATTGGAACAACGGTTTATTATTTTACAGCATTAAAAACAGGAACAGGATTTGATCCTACACTTACAGCAGGCAATAGCTATTGGACAGTATCGGTCGATGGAGGAAAGTTACCCTATAATAGTATTCTAAATTATTCTATTCCTGGCACAAAAGTTACATACAATAATATTACCTATACACTCACAAAATCGGCCTCAACGAGTGATATTCCCGGCAGTTCACCAACTATTTGGGCTACCGATGCAGCATTAACGAGCGATTGTTTTCGAAGCCTTAGTTGCACCTCAGTGGTAGGTTTCGATGGAACGGATTATAACAAAAGCTATCAAACAGGCAATACGCCTTCGTATTCATCAATCAAACTCAAATATTACGACAATAGTAATCTAACGGTTGAATTACCAAACACACTTGTAAATATGGGTGCCGAACGCAACCCAACAGCTCCATTGGCATTAAATGGTAACGATTTATTGTTACGTGGCTCAAGCGACCATTATCATGGCTTAGGTTATTACGGTTCGTCGGGCAATGTTGCTGATGCTACAACACCTCAAAAACGAAACTTTGCCGATACTCCCATCGATGGTCCTGTTCTTTATGGCTGGGCAGGTGGTGCTTTAGGCATTCGTCAACGTCAACAAGTTGATGCCACTACAGGAATTTCGCTCGAAAAAATAGCACTTCGTTGGGATTGGGCTAGCGTAAATATTGGCTCAACAGCCTTGCCAATGAATTTTATTGTTAATGGAACAGGTAAAGTTGGTATTGGAACAAATAGCCCCAATGCAACAGTTCAAATAGGAACCGATGTAGGAAATACATTACATTGCTGTGGTGATGGTCGTGGCGTTATTATTACGTCTAATTCGAATGGTGTTAACGATGGTGGACGAGCACTTCTGGAATTACATAGCCCTAAAGGAATAAATAACCTTATAATTCAGTCGCTTAACGATAACGCATTTATTGGTACTTTAGGACCAAACCCAAAACCACTATCGATTCAGCAACAAGGAGGAAGTGTTGTTATGGGTGATGCTGTTGCTGGTTATATTTGCAATTTATTGGTAAATGGAAGTGTTGGTATTGGAACCACAGCAATTCCAACAGCATATAAATTAGCTGTTGGTGGTGCAATTATTGCCGAAAAGGTTTCTGTTAAAATGCAAGGACAATGGCCTGTTCCCGATTATGTTTTTGCTAAGTCATATAATTTACCATTACTTAAAGATGTGGAATGCTATGTAAAAGCTAACAGCCATTTGCCCGAAGTACCTTCGGAAAAAGAGATTAACAAAGATGGACTTGATGTTGCACAAATGAACATCATTCTACTCAAAAAAGTTGAAGAACTTACCCTCTATCTTATCGACCAAAATAAAAAGATAGAACAACAAGCTAAAGATATTGAAATGCTGAAACGCATAAAACAATAACTATGAACAGTATAAAAATAGGACTTTGGATTTCATTTTTTTTATGCATTTGCGGTTCAGTAATTGCTCAAGATTCAATGAAAACAAATAAAGTAAAGCCTTTTGAATTAGGTTTGACAATAGGCAGTCCCGAATTAATAAGTATACAAGGTAAATGTTTCTTACCTTATTTAAATAATCATGTAGCAGTAGGAGTAAAAGGTGGATGGTTTAAAATAAACTCGTTAACATCAGTACTTTGGGGCATAAATATTGATTATTACATTAAAAATTCGAGCAAAGGTCTTTATGTTGGTGCTGAATTTTTAAGGAATTCTTTAAATTCAAATAATCCTGATAATCCGGGAATTTCAGAAGGTTTGGTCTATACAACAACAATTGATTATACTTATTATTATAAATATTATGGTATCTATACAGGATATTCTTTTGTTTGGAAAAAATTCTATATAAATCCTGAATTGGGAATAGACTATAGTTATAAAGATAATTATGTTTTAGAAACAGTTATAATCAATAACAAATTGATGTCTGTTACAGAACCATTAAATCCACAACTCAAAAAGTATGGAATAGATCCACTTTTCCGATTATCATTTGGCTATAGATTTTAGAGTCATTTCTTACATTAAATTATTATATAATGAAATTGAAAAAATATACATGTTTAGTTTTATTCATTATCATAGCAGGAATTCAACTATATGCTCAAACAGGTAAAGATAATCTTAATAAATATTGGCTTTATCGCGATAGACTTCGCAAATACTTTGTGGTAGTTGACCCAAATGATGGTTTTGGTACAAATATTCCATTCTGGTTGACAAAGAATTGTAATCCTAGTTCTGGAATAACTTTAAACACAGGTGATGGTAATGATGCATTGCAGAGCTATATAGGTATGCTGGCAACAGAATATGCACTCTTGAAAAAATATGGTCTTGATTATTCTGTAACCAGAAATGAATTACTCTATGCACTAAAAGCTGTTGAACGGCTTGATTATTACGCTGAAAATAATTTTCGACAAAATACAATCCCTAAAAATCCAACAAAAATAGGTGTACAATCTACGGATTTAAACGGTTTTTTTGTCAGAGACGATATAGGAGAATCTTTTATTAATGATTGGAAATGGAAATATCCTACTTTAGTAAATTTCGAAAAAGTAAATTCTTGTTTTACAGGTGGTATGGAATCGAATGCTTTTGAAGAAAGTAAAGATAATGTATGGAATTATATACCAAATCTTGCATTGGTCACAACCTTAGTCGATGATAATGAGATTTCACAAAAAGCAAAAGATATAACGTATAGGATGGTTAATCATATGCATTATACATTAGCAACTGATATAGATTATGTCTGTGGTTTATTAGACGGATGTTTCCCACCTAGAATAAAGACAACAACTATTTATACTGATATGTGGCGTATTATGAATCCTATTACAAATAAAATGACTTACGGTGGAGATGTTGAAGAACTTGCAGTACCAGGAGCTAACATTGATGGATTTAATTATGGCTTTGCCGAATCTGCATATACAATAACAGGACAAGATTTACATTTTGGAGATTCAAAGAATACTGGCACAGAAAGTTGGTTTTATTATTTCTACTTAGGTTCTGGTTTGTGGCCTTCGCGATTCCCTCACTTTGCATTAGGTACTGTAGCTGGGAATAACAAAGAAATTGAAAAATTTCATTTATCTGATATAACAATTATGGGTCGTTTACTTGATAATGTTAATAATATGTATGATGGTTCAAAATATGAACACTTACCATTAATTAGGTCTTTATTAGTTTTAGATCAAATAAATAAAGGAGATTACTCAAATTTAGATGATCTTTCAATACTAGGCACTTTCCCAAATTTTGATTTTGGTACCTTTAAGGCTTTTTATGAAAATTTATTGAATGAAGCACCAAACTGTGGACCAAAAAATCTATACAATCAAGAAGATCCAGATACAAAAATTCCAAATGATTATGTTAGGGTTGATGATTGGTCAATGGACAATCGAGTAACAAATAGCAGTAGTCTTATTAAGCATATTGATCTTACTAATGTAAATTCAATTTTAGAGAAAGATAATTGTTGGCATTTTGGTGTATTTAATGGAATAGATTATATGTTATTGCATAATTTATATTGGCTAAATTATGTACCTTACGGTAGTTATAACTTAACAGATGCAGATGCAGATAATTACAAAGAACTAGCAAAGGATGCATTTGATTTCGGATTACAACACATGTATACAAATCTTGCGAATCAATTGCTTTACAATGACGTACAAGGCACGCAAATTACGTCAAAACGTACCATTCCTGCAACATATCAAATAGAATATACGGCAGCCGTGGAAATAGAATTAATGCCTGGATTTGAAGCTGAGATTGGCAGCTGTTTTGATGCTTCAATTAATGAAAACTGGTCATATCATTATACAGACCCATCAAGTCTTATTTCTTCATGTAATTGTTATTCCGGTGCACCCTTCGATTTACCAAAAACACAATCAAATACAAAAGCATATTTAGAAACAAGTGACAAAGAACAAACACAAACCATTGAAAGTAACACAAGTGTTAGTCAAAAAACTGATATTACAGTGGAAATATCACCAAATCCAAATCATGGATCATTTATTGTAAAAGTTAATGGATTTGACAGTAAATATACTGTTCAAGTATATAACACTGTTGGCTATCTTCTCAATACTTATATTTCTAATAACTCATCAAGCATGCCAATATCCATGCAAACTGGAGGTGTTTATTATGTACTCGTTCAATTTGGAGACAAAACATATCGACAAAAAGTTATATGTTTATAACTTTGTAGTTAGAAAAAATCATATCGAATGAAAAAGTTTAATTCTATAATCTTATATACTATCAGTTTATATGCACTAATAAGTTGTCATTGTAAAACATGTACAGATAACATAACTGAAGCTAATAAAAAAATACCTTATATAAATAAACAAGTTATTCCATTTAGTAATGATACTTTAGGTATCGATTATGACACGGTGAATGTGTCTATAGGCAGTGTCTCGAAAGCTAGCTATGGATGTTCTGGTTCGGCAGGTGATGCTGAACAGAAATATTGTAATACATTCTCTGAAATAAGTTTTACAAACTTTTTCTCTTTATATATTATTCAATCTCCTAATAGTTCTAATAATGTAATTTTTTATAATACATTGAAGTATCATAATGAAGTAGAAATTAAAGTTTCATATTCATATAAGAATGAAACTCTAAATGCTATTCATTTTTTTACTGTTATAGATACTTTGGGGTCAAAAATTTGGGAATATTATCAAAGTATTAATGCTGACACTACGTTTGTATACAATGATTACTATTATACCACCGATAAAACGATAAAACTTTTGCAATATTCAAAAGTTTATAGAGATGGGAAACATCGAGTGTTTCGATTAAAAGAATAAAGAAAACGTTCAATTACAAATCAATAACCTCAGTATGATAAAAAAAGCAATAATTCTCGTTTCGTTCATTTGTCTATCGCAGTTGCTGATGGCACAAAGAGACAGTACCTATTTTGGAGTAAGCCTATCGGGAGCCGAGTGGGGTCAACCTTCGGAAACATCGTTTTATCCCGGTACCGATTTGTTAGATTACTACCAATCGAAAGGGCTCCGTTTAATTCGTTTGCCCATAATGTGGGAACGAATACAACCAACCCTAAGCAGTAGTTTAGATGCTACGGAACTCGATAAACTCAACACCTTTATTGATGCTGTAGCAGCCCGCAATATGAAAGTGATTGTTGATATTCACAATTATGCCCGCTATAATGGAAATATTATTGGTGCTTTAACGGGAGTAACAACTGCCGATGTGCAGGATTTATGGATAAGACTGGCTAATGAACTAAAGTCGAAGTCTTGTATTTGGGGTTATGGCATTATGAACGAACCACACGATATGGCAAGCATTGCACCATGGAAAGACATAGCGCAAGCAATTATTACTGGTATCAGAACGGTTGACCAATGGAATACCATCATTGTTGGTGGCGATAGTTGGAGTTCGGCCGAACGCTGGCCAACATATAGCGATAATCTCAAGAACTTAATCGACCCCAATACAAATCTTATTTTCGAAGCACATTGTTATTTCGATACCGATGCATCGGGTCAATATGTTCAGAACTTCGACCTACAAGGTAATATGACCAATACATACGATTCCGAACATATTACAACTGCCACAGGGGTAAACCGAGTAAAGCCTTTTGTAAACTGGTTGAAAACAAACAACCTGAAAGGTTTTATAGGCGAATATGGCGTTCCCAGTGATGACTCTCGCTGGCTTCCCGTTCTCGATTCATTCTTAGTTTATTTAAAAGCAAACCATATTGGCGGTGCATATTGGGATTGTTCAAACCTCAATTGTGATCCCTATGGAAGTACCGATGCTGTACAAATGGCAGTTTTAGAGAAATATGCAACGGTCATTCCAGATGCAACTATTGATCCGGGAACAGGAATTCAAACATTAACGGTTTCGTCAAATACTGTTTCAATCTCTGCTGTTACCAATAGCACAACATCTCTAAATGTATTTTCAAATACCAATTGGAGAACCATACTTCCCAATCATGAGCCGTGGTTAACGATAATTCCTAATCAAGCAATGGTAGGTAATGCAACGCTAACATTAATGGTAACGGGCAATAATACAGGACAAGATAGATCGGCATCTCTCTATTTAGCGACGAACGACAACTCAAAAACACAGATGATTATCATTACACAAGTAGCAGGATCGACTACTTCAACAGGTAGTGCCACGTTAACTGTTTCAACAAACACCGCAAATATTGCTGGTAGTGCAAATAGTACGGTATCGATAAATGTTCTTTCTAACACTAATTGGAAAACAATAGGTTCAACTACTGAAACATGGTTGACAATAAATCCAACCCAAGCAATAAGTGGGAATGCAACAGTAACCGTGGTAGCATCAGAAAATACAACAGGATTTCCCCGAACAGCAACACTTTATGTTGTTGCAACCGCAAACGATGCCAGTTCACAAACAATTACGATAACACAAGCTGTAGGAACTGGAAACATAGTTGCAGAACTTGGCAAAGACAATATCTTTGTATATCCAAATCCTGCTACTTCGAGTTTTACCATAAACAATGTTGACAAAGCAAGTATTGAAGTCTATTCGAGCACGAGTCAATTGGTATTAAAAACGACGGTTATAGGAAAAGAAAACATTTCGTTAAAGGATATTCCTGCAGGCTTATATTATGTAAAAATAATAAGTAACAAAGCTGTTGTAACTAAGAGCTTAATGGTTGAATAAAGAATAAAAATAAAGAAATATTCATTATTATAGAAGTTCTGACTTTTGAAAAGTCGGAACTTCTTGTTTATTGTTCTTTTATTGTTTTAGAATAGTACAAAAAGTGTATTTTTGCCAAAAAGCTTTCATGCAATTTACAATATTACATAACGATACTCAAACTTCGGCTCGAACAGGCGAACTTGTTACCGATCATGGAACGATAAAAACGCCTATTTTCATGCCTGTCGGTACCATTGGATCGGTTAAAGGAGTGTTTCATCGCGACTTGATTGACGATGTTAAAGCTCAAATAATTCTTGGAAATACATACCATCTCTATCTTCGTCCGGGACTTGATGTTATAAAAAGTGCAGGAGGATTACACCATTTTAGTAATTGGCAAAAACCTATTCTGACCGACAGTGGAGGATATCAGGTATTTTCGTTAGCAGCAAATAGAAAATTAACAAACGAAGGTGCTGTTTTCAAATCGCATATTGACGGTTCAAGACATTTGTTTACACCCGAAAATGTTGTTGATACACAAAGAATCATAGGTGCCGACATCATCATGGCATTGGACGAATGTACTCCCTACCCTTGTGAATATGCCTATGCCAAAAAATCGATGGATTTAACGCATGCTTGGTTGCAACGTGGAGTTGACCAATTTAGAACAACAGATCCATTGTACGGACATCAACAGTCGTTTTTTCCAATTGTTCAAGGTAGTACGTTTAAAGATTTACGTGCACAATCGGCCGAATTTATTGCCAGTACAAATTGCGAAGGCAATGCAATTGGTGGATTGAGTGTTGGTGAACCCGAAAACGAAATGTATGAAATGCTTGAAGTTGTAAACGGCATTTTACCAAAAGATAAACCTCGCTATCTCATGGGTGTTGGTACTCCTGTGAATATATTGGAAGCAATTGCACTGGGAACCGACATGTTCGACTGTGTGATGCCAACCAGAAATGGACGTAATGGTCAACTGTTCACATGGAATGGAATTATAAATATCAGGAATAAAAAGTGGGAAAAAGACTTTTCGCCACTCGACGAGTTGGGAACTTCGTTTGTCGATTCAGCCTATTCGAAAGCATACTTACGTCACTTAATTATTGCAGGCGAAATGCTTGGTTGCCAAATCGCCAGCATTCATAATCTTGCTTTTTATTTAGATTTGGTGACCACCGCACGTACTAAGATTGAAGAAGGTACGTTTGCTGATTGGAAATCGAAAATTGTACAGCAGTTGAAACATAGATTATAGTGCAAATCAGAATCATAAATACATTAGATTGGTACATTATCAAGAAATTTCTTGGTACGTATTTCTTTTCTATTGCCTTGATTCTAAGTGTTGCTATCATTTTTGATATTCAAGAAAAGATCGAAGATTTCATTAAGGGAAATGTTCCGCTAAAGGAAATAGTTTTTGATTACTATTTCAATTTTGTACCATATTTTGCAAACCTCTTTAGTTCGTTATTTGTATTTATAGCAGTAATATTTTTCACATCGAAACTTGCATCTCATACCGAAATCACGGCTATGCATGCTTCGGGTGTTAGCTTTAATCGTTTTTTACGTCCCTATATGATTGCGGCTAGTGTTATCGCACTTTTTTCGTGGGCATTGATAATGTATATTATTCCTGAGTCGAATAAAATTCGTCTCAATTTTGAAGACAAATACATTAATGGCAAATGGGGTAATTACGATAAAGACATTCATCGACAAGTACAACCAAACATTTATTTATATATAGAAAGTTACCGAGCCGACCCAATGATTGGTTACAAGTTTTCGTTAGAGAAATTTGAAAAAGGAAAATTGGTTTCAAAGCTTATTGCCGATGCCGTGAAATGGGACACAATAAAGAAAAAATGGACGGTTCAGGATTACTATATCCGAACAATACATGGTGTTAGAGAAAAACTAACATGGGGAGCGTCGATCGATACATTATTCTGGGTAAAACCTGAAGATTTGGCCGAAACAGATGTGAATGTTGAAAAAATGACCATTAAGGAATTGGATAAATTTATTGCCGTAAAAGAATTGCAAGGTGCCGATAATGTGAATACCTACAAAATTCAAAAATATAACCGCTGGGCTTGGCCTTTTTCAACCTTTATTCTTACCATTATGGGCGTATGTATTTCAAATAGGAAACGTCGTGGAGGTATTGGTGTAAATATAGGCCTTGGACTTTTACTCAGCTTTACCTATATTCTATTCATGCAGGTATCGACAACTTTCTCGATAAATGCTGGTTTAAGCCCACTTATTTCTGTTTGGATACCAAATATTATTTATGGTACCATCGCTTTGATTATGTACCGAAGAGCAACCATATAAAACTACAAAGAAATAGTATATTCCAACCCAAGAATATATCCAGTTCCGGGATCGTCAATATCAAACTCTTCTTGAATAAGATACATAATTCCAATAGCGTTTTTCTTGTTTATTTCATAATCAACACCGGCGTAAGTTCTGGCTCTGTGCCAGCCGTAATTGCTGGGAGCATTGCGAGGGTCAACAATTTGGTACCGAACTTCGGTTCCAATGTATGGCGTAAACTTACCAATTTCGTAGCCTATCTCAAATTTATTACGCCAAAAATATTCGAGGTTTTTTCCTTGTGCACTTGAATTATAATCACGAATTTCGCTTTGTATTCGAGAACGACAACTAAGAATAATCTTATGTGTTTTATATTTATACGAAGCATCGAACATTACACGATGACGATAGCTAAAACTCGTTGTTTGATACATATATTTGCTAATAAAGCGATAACCTAAACCAAGTTTAAAGCCTTTAAAAATCTTATATGTAAGGTATGGATTGGTGTAAAAAAGATTAAGTCGCGAGTAGTTTTCGCGTAAGCGCATTTCTTGGTCAATGCCAACAAGCAGCTTTTTCGTAATATTTTTTTCAAGGGTAAAGGTGCACCATAAACCAGCATCGGGTTGCTTTTGAGCATATAATTCAGAAGAAATAAAACAAGTTATAAGAAATATGATTATTGGTTTTATTACGCTCATTTATGAATTATTTAGTTTTTGTACTTTGTCTAGCTATAGACTATAGACAATTAACCGATAGGAATTACGGTTGCGAATATAAATGATTTTTCAAAACCTTTTAGTATATAATCACCGTATTTCTAAACCAAGGAAATAGTTATTTACCTTTTACAAAATAGCCTTTGCCAGGATCAATATTTAAAAGAGTTCCCGTTCCAGCAGGTAACCAGAAAGCCGAAAAGTTTTTAATTGCTAAAATATTTGCAGTAGTAAAAGCAGTAGTAATTGCTGTGGAAAATTGATATGGACAACCAATCATTTGCCAACCGGGTATTATCGTAGGAAGTGTTTGAGCGACAATTGGTCCAGACACAGATATTATACACGCAACTTTCATATTAACAAGATAAGCAAATCCATCAGTGATTTCTTTTAAAGAATTAAACGCAACGTTTTGTCCTAAACGCCAAAAATCATCAGCTGTTTTAATTTCTAAAACATTTGCAATCAATGCTTTAAAAACAGTATCTAACGTTTTAACTACAGGTGATACATTAAACGATATCAAATTCCAACCTGCACTAAGCGCGATATTTTGCGTTACTGGAGCTATCGAACCTTCTACATATAAATCAGTTAAGTTTAAACTTCCAGTTCCAGAATTTGTGATAGTAACAATAATAGGACTTGACGACGCAATTGCAGGAGCCAAACCAATGATATCAACTTGATTACCACCACTGGTATAATTTGATGATGTCCAAGTATTTTCTGTTCCAGTTGTTCCGTAAGTTACTTGAATTGTTCTACCTCCAGTCGCTCCCCATCGTACTTTTAATGCTGTTATTGAATTTAATGTAAGAGTTATAACCCCAGTAGTTTTTGTCATAATTAAGGCCCCATTCGTACATCCAGCAGCAGAATACGTTGATGCATCAAATGTTGTATTAATAGTAGAATTGGCAAAAGTTACAAACGATAATGAAATAGGATCTTCTTGAAATGGATACCAATTTGCCAATATTACATTTTTATTAATAGTAACCGTAGAATTTAATGTTATAGCAGGACTTCCTCCAATAGTAATAACACTATATGAACCAGAAACCAAAGGTGTTCCCGTAATGATCAATGTTTTTGCCGTTGTATTTTTTGTAGCTGTTAAACCTGATGGTAATGTTGTATAAGAAACATCCGTTGCAGCTGCTCCCCATGTAAATACAATTGATGTGATAGCTGTTGAAGGTGCAACTACTTGTGTCGAATTTGCTGTAACAATTAAGGTTGGAACATTTAATACAGTAATCGTTCCTTGAATTGAAACGGCTGGAGTTCCACCAACAGTGATTATGGTATAAGTTCCTGAAGCTGTAGGTGTGCCCGAAATTGTTAAGGTCTTAGCAGTAGCATTAACCATTGACGTTAGTCCAGTTGGTAAACCTGAGACTGAAGCACTTGTTGCAGTTCCTCCCCAGGTAAATATGATTGGGCTGATTGCCGTAGTAACAACAACACTTTGGGTTTTATTTGTTGGATCGGTAACTGTTGGAAATACCGCAGCGATAACAGTAATTGTTATTGTTGAGGATGTTGTCGTTCCACCACTATTGTCCGTTGCAATAGCATTAATTGTATATATTCCCACATCAACATTAGTCCAAATGTAAGAATATGGATACGTATTATCGGAATTAAGTAATGTAGTTCCGCTATAAAAATCGACTTTCGCTATGGTACCATCTGCATCTAATGCCGTTGCAGTTAATGTTACCGAAGCTGGTGCAATAAATGATGTATTATTTGCTGGAACTGTAATACTAATTGTTGGTAATACATTTGTTAACGCACCTGTTTCCCAATAACCAAGATCAGGCTTTGTACCATTGTAAGGAATTCCAACATCGGTTCCAACATCAATCAATTTGCTTCCTGTTTTGGGATGCATGAAGGTTATATCTGGCAAACTGCCATCAGGTTTACGAGAAGCTGAAAGTCCAGTAGTATCAACACTAACATAATCGGTACTCACAGTTGCAAAATTATTTGTTGTTAACGTAGCACCCGATTTAAAGCTGGTTCCTGTTGTTCCTAGTTCAACACAATTTATAATTTTAAAAACACTATTACTAGCATAGGTAACTCCAGAGCTATTAAGTCCATAATCAAGTGCAAGATTTTTAACAGAAGTACAATTATAAAGTGTAAGAGATCCCGCACTATTATTTTGATCGAAACCCTTCGATTTATTGTTATATGACAAGCAATTCTTTACAACAAAATTATGAGCCTGATCCTTGTTTGTACTTCCCCCCATTTTAATACCATTACCATTCATATCAGAATTTGTAGAACCATCGAGCCAATAATAGCCATTATTGAATGCCCAACAATTTGTTAAAAATGTTGTCATATTATCGGGCAATCCAGCTTCGGTGCATTTAAGATAACCGTCCCATCCATCATCAGAATTCATCCAAGATCGACATCCTGTAAATGAAATATTTTCACCTAAATCGAGTTTCGGAGCAAAACCATCGGCATTTCCACCAAGAGTTGTTGTTCCTGTTCCCATATCGGCATTATTAAAGGCATCGCAATTAATAAATTGATCGTTTGAAGCACTTTTACGAATTTGACATCCGGCATCTCGATTTTCAAAAAAATCGCAAAACTCAATGACATTTTGTGTTGCAGCGGCAGTTTCCATCAACATTCCATTATCGCCTGCACCACGAATTCTTAAACCTTTTAAATGCCAATATCCTCCAGTAACGTGTAAACCTTGATTACTACTTCCTACAACCATTCCCCAGAAATTAAGAATTGGTCGATCAGAAGCTACCACAATATCGCTTGGATAAGCCATTACTGTAATAAGATTACCAGAACTACCACTTTTGCTTAATTCAACTCTTGTATTACAAGTATAGGTACCTTTACGAACATATAAAATATCACCGGCTACTAATTTGCCAATTGCATAAGAAAAGGTGGCAAATCCAGTTGTCAAAGTTGTTCCATTATTTGAGTCGCTGCCAGTTGTTGTAAGATAATAAGTAGTAGCCATTGAAAATTGACAAAACATTAAACTAAAAGCTAAAATTGTCAGACATTTTTTAAATCTATTTCCAAACACTAATCGAATTTTCATCATATTATTTAAAATTTCTTTTTTATTTGAACTATTCTCGGAGTGATGACAAAGATCTCACATTTTTAATATTTTAAATCACCAATCATTCTCTGCATAAAAACTTCATTTTCATTCATTATCGTTAAAAATCAATTTAATAGGATGATGTATTACTTATAAACAGTACAAACAAACATACTAAGCTTATTGAAAATTATACACCTAATAAATAGGGTTTACTTTTAATTATTTTTTTAAGAAATAACCTTTTCCGGTATCTAATGTTGAAATACTATTGGTTGCTCCTGTTGGCATCCAAAAACCTGTGAAATCTTTTATTAACGTAGTATTTGTAGCATTAAAATATGTTGACAAAGCAGATGATATTTGAAATGGACATCCAATTAAATTCCAACCTATTTTTAGTGCTGATAGTCCCGAAGATGTTTGAACCCCGGTAATTGTCAAAACACCTGCTGTATTCATATAAACCAAATAACCATTGCCTGTTGTTATTGATTTCAAACCATTAAATGCAACATTTTGACCTTTTTCCCAGAAAGCATCCATCGTTTTAACTTCTTGTACATTAAGCCCATTAAATAACATTTCAATTGAACTATCTTTGGGAGAAACATTTGTCGAAATAAGATTCCAACCTTGATTTAATGCTATTGTTTGTTTTGCTAAAACTGAAATTTGATAATTAAACGTTGCAACGCAACCATTAACATTAGTATAAGTTACACTATATTTTCCACTTTGACTTAGTGAAATTGAAGTCAAACTTATCTGTCTTGTCGTAGCTGAATAAGAATTTGACCCTGACCAAGTCCATCCAGATGATACATTTGGCTGAGGTATAAGAGATATAGATTGTCCTGTAATAATTGTTGTATCGCCAACTGAAACAGAAGATCCACCATCAATTTGCATATATGGTGTGATGGTTGGTAAGGCATTCACGGTAACAATTACGGCATCGGTCGATGTACAACCTGAGACATTGGTTCCTGTTACAGTATATGTTGTAATTACCGTTGGTGAAACTGTATTTGTGGCAGTTGTAATTCCATTACTCCATGAATAACTTGCTCCTCCCGTTGCTGTTACTATTGTTGATTTACCAATACAAATTCCTATATCAATACCTGCATTTATTGTTGGTATTGCATTGACCGTTACGATTACAGCATCTGTTCCTGTACAACCTGAAGTTGTTCCAGTAACGGAATAGGTTGTTGTAATTGTTGGTGATACGGTATTGGTCGCAATGGCGATTGCATTACTCCACAAAAATGAAGTTGCTCCCGTAGCTGTTAAAGTAGTTGATTTTCCACTACAAATTCCTATATCATTACCTGCATTTATTGTTGGTAATGCATTGACCGTTACGATTACGGCATCTGTTCCTGAACAACCTGAAGTTGTTCCAGTAACGGAATAGGTTGTTGTAATTGTTGGTGTTACGGTATTGGTCGCAGTGGCTATTGCATTACTCCACAAAAATGAAGTTGCTCCCGTAGCTGTTACTATTGTTGATTTCCCTTTGCAAATTCCAACATCAGAACCAGCACTTACTGTAGGTAAAGCATTAACGACAATTGAAACTGAAGATGATGTTGTTACGACACTTGTATTATCGGTAGCCTTTGCAGTTATAATATGCGATCCCACTGCAGCATTTGCCCAACTATAGGTATAGGGCGAAGCTGTTGAAGTTCCTAACAATGTTGTTCCATCGTAAAAAGCAACGTTACTTATTGTTCCATTCAAAACCGTTACTGTTGATGTTAAAGTAACTGACTTCCCTGAGCAAATAGGATTTGCACTACTTGAAACAGCAACCGTTACCGTAGGAGCTATTGTTGTACTTAAATCGCCATAAACAATTCCTAACCCAACGGTACTCATATAAACACGACCATAGGTATTCCAATCACCTATAACAAATTGACCATTTCCCGGACCTCCATATTGATGAGCATCGTCATTTATTCTTGTCCAAGTTACACCTTGGTCTATGGAACGGAATATCCCCGTAACACCTCCTACTACACCCCAAATATAAACGGTTTCATACGTTGCTGATGGTGCCGCCTTACCTAAACCAACGGCATCGCAACTTGTAACTGCAGATAGCTTGGTAAAAGAAGCTCCTGAATTAGTAGAACGTGTTAATCCTCCAGAATATAATGCTACCCAAAGATGACCTTCGCGTCCTGGAACGGTACGAATATTTTTTGAACCTCCAGTACCAGGACTTCCTGATGCCGAAAAATTTGCTCCACCATCGGTACTTATATACATTTTCCCGTCAGAACTGTTGTACGCATAGAATTTTGTGTTATTAACAGGATCGGCAACAGGAACACCATCAGTAATACTAACTCCATTACAGTTTGCCCAAGATGTTCCATTATTTGTTGATCGATAAAACGTGTTTGCAGTTTCAGGACAATGTAAAATGACACTATTATTAGCTGCAACAGCTACCTTGCCTTTCGTACCATTCATTGTACCACATTGAGTCCATGCAGTTCCTTGATTTGTTGTGTAATACATCTTTGCTCCAACCCTTACTAAATAATTGGTATTGCCCGCTGCATATGCAATTCCAGTTGAGGTTCCCATTCCTGGACTATGAACGGGTGCATAAGTGTAAATATCAGTGTGTTTAAAGCCGTCGTAATCGCCAATAACTGAAAACAATGGACCACTAGGAATACTTACAATATCTAAAGGAACGGTTTCTTCAATTCCTATACCTGCAAATTTCCATGTCGATGCTGTAGAATTCACATTATCGCATTGAAATAATCCATTACCTGAAATAACAAAAGCTTGTGCGGTATTTGATGGATTAAACTGAATATCTCCTGCCCAATGTATTGTGTTTCCTGGCATCCAAGTACAATTGTTTGAATTGAGCGTAATTGCACTCGTTACTAAATCACTCCATGATGTTCCACCATTGGTGCTTAAGTAAAAACGATCACCCCATAAATTATTTCCATTATACGAATATTGTAAGAGATATTTATTTATTGTTGATGCAATTATTCTGTTTGCGTTATTAGGGTCAACACTTATTCCTCCGTAAGAATATGCATTGTTAGATGGCGTTATATCTGTCCATTGTGAAGTTCCTAAATTGTATTTCCATATAGCTCCTTTTGTTGGATTCCATGGTCCTTCTAAATCGGCATAAGCAATATATAATGTTCTATCGCTTGCTAAAACAGCTCGTTGAGGCATCAATCCTGAAGGTCCTCCTGTTATTGCTGTATATTTCCCACCTCCATTGGTACTTATATATAAATTGTCGCTCGTTTGTGAAATTCCAAAAACAATTGTCTGCGAGGCAGTAGTTCCCTTGATACCTGTTGAAGGATCGCAAACAACAAAGCTAATTCCATTGCCATTAGCCGTAGCATTTCCCGTTGTTGTTACATTTGTCCAAGTTGTTCCCGAATTTGTGCTTTTAAATAATCCATTCCAACGAGTACCACAGTAAAGAGTTGTACTGACATTGGGATCAACAACTAGTTTTTCGCCATTTTGTCGTCCCATTCCATTCCCATGTGCTTTAAATTGATTCGAAACATCAATTATGCCAGAACTTGGAAAAGTTTTCCCTCCATCTGTTGAACGTAAAATGGCAGTACTTCCACCGCTAAAATAGCTTGTTCCAGCTAAAAGATAAATTTTATTATTGTCTTGTGGGTCAAGTGCCATTGATTCAATGCCTAAATATCCAACTAGTGGTTGTGAAACCCAGTCTAACATTTGCACCCATTTTGTATTAACAGAATCCCACCGATATGCTCCTCCAACATCTGTTCTGGCATACATTACCTTGGGATTGGTTTTGCTAATGAGAATACCATCAACAAAACCACCGCCACCAATTGCAACATGTCCCCAGTTATAGGTCTGTGAAAAAGAATTACTAATCGCAAAGAGTGTAAAATAAACACTAATTAAAAAACATTTAATACGCATGATGTCAGGTATTTAAAAGAACCAAAAAAGACGAAACGTTTATATGCTAATATAGCAAATGATATTTAATAATGAGTCACTTATAACGAAAAATACCCTAGCTATAAATTGATTATTTTAAATTAATGTTTTCTTACTACATTTGTTGTTGAATAAACGATGAATATGATACTAGTAATAATTTTAGTTTTAATTGTAATAAATGGTTTTTTTGTGATGGCTGAAATTTCAGTTGTATCATCACGAAAATCGAAACTTGAAATTTCGGCGCAAAAAGGTAATGTATCGGCACGAGAAGTCGTTCGTATAATTGAAAACCCATCAAGGTTTCTTTCTACACTTCAAGTTGGGATTACTATTATAAGTCTTCTAACTGGTTTTTTTAGTGGAGATACCCTTGCAGAACCACTCAGAATTTTTCTGCTGAAACATGAAACATTCGCACCGTTTGCTAAAGAAATTGCTGTGACTTTAGTCTTGTTACCTATAACTTTTTTAGCAATTTTAATTGGTGAACTTATACCCAAAAGGATAGGACTCACAAATTCCGAAGTAATAGCGGTTTACTGCGTAAAACCTATTCGTTTTTTATCAAAAATAGCTTATCCATTTATAAAAATATTAGAATGGACAACAGAAATTATCTTAAAAATGCTCAATATTAAATCAGAAACAAACGCTGAAATTATAGAAGAAGAAATAAAATCGCTCGTTGAAGAAGGAATGGCTAAAGGCACCATCGAAGAAATTGAGCAAGATATCGTTGAAAACGTTTTCTTAATGGGCGACCGTAAAATCAATTCGTTAATGACCCATAGTTCTGAAATTAATTGGGTGGAAACAGAATTTACTATAGAACAATTACAAGATTTATTATCTCGAACATCTCATTCGGTTTATCCCGTTCGAGATTCCAGAACATCAGAATTAGTAGGTGTGGTAAGAGTTAAAGAAGTCCTTCTCCATTATTTCCATAAAGCAGATTTTTCAATAGCGCAATGTATTAAAGATCCACTTTATATACCCGAAACAATGTCGGCATATAAAGTGCTTGAAAAGTTCCGTTCATTACGTGCACGATTTGGAATCATTATTGATGAATATGGTACAATCATAGGAATAGTAACGCTCAATGATATTCTTGATGCTATCGTCGGTGATTTAGATGCCGTTGAAGGAAATCCAGAAATTACAACTCGCGAAGATGGAAGTTGGTTAATAGATGCACAGATTTCCTTTGCCGATTTTTGTAACTATTTTGATATAAACATGCAATTTGTCGAGAATAAGGGATTTAATACCTTAGGTGGATTAGTTCTAGAAATCATACAACATATACCGACTACCGGAGAAATTTTAACCTGGAGAGATTTTAAAATAGAGATTGTAGACATGGATGGTATGAGAATCGATAAATTACTATTATACAAGGAAATAGAATAATAAGAATATTTTTGAAAGAAAAAGTATTTTACGTTTAGTACAAGACGTAAATGCGTGATATACTGTTTTATTCTAAAAAATATTGTTGTAACCAAATTTTTCACGATATTTGCATTGCAAAAAAGGACTAAGTAACCTACTTTATAAAAATGGATGTTTTAAGTTTTGTTTTAGCTCTCATTGGAGCGTATTTATTGGGATCTATACCTTCTGCTGTTTGGATTGGTAGAGCATTTTATGGCATTGACGTTCGTCAACATGGAAGTAAAAATGCAGGTGCAACTAATACTTTTCGTGTATTAGGAGTAAAAGCTGGTATTCCAGTTCTTTTAATTGATGCAATGAAAGGAACTGCAGCATGTAGCCTTGCTTATTTTGTAGATGGATTAATACCAGAAACACACGAATTTATAAATAGTCAATTCCTATTTGGAGTTGCAGCAGTATTAGGTCATGTATTTCCAATATTCGCAGGTTTTAAAGGTGGAAAAGGTGTTGCAACCATTACTGGTATCGTTTTAGCAATAGCTCCGATTCCCACTTTAGTTGCGATGGGTGTTTTTGTTATTACATTACTGATTTCTCGCTATGTATCATTAAGTTCAATATTAGCTGGATTATCATTCCCATTCCTTGTAATCTTTGTTTTTAAAACACCCATAAATTCAATGATTTTCTTCTCAATTTTGGTTTCAATTGTATTATTACTAACCCATAGAAAAAACATTGAAAGACTTATTCACAAACAAGAGAACAAAGCAAACTTGTTTAAAAAACATAAAACTGAATAATCCCAATCTTTATAAAATTTGTAGTCTATTTGGAGAAATCTAAATAGACTTTTTTATTTCCATCTTCACGATAAATATTTCATAGCATTTTGTATATTTGACACTTAGACAAGATCTAAATACTTTAATTTTACAAAAATGAAAAGGTTTTTATTTCTAATAGCAGTCGTATTTAGTGCTAATGCATTTGCTCAAAACATGGTTAGTAATGGGAATTTCGAATCTGATTTTACCGATTGGTCAAACATCGTTGGAGGAACAGGTTCTGCTACCTTTTCGGTTTCGACCACAGCTGCCGATATTCAAAATGGCACCAAAGCAATGAAAGCTGTTATTACAACAGCAGGAACAAATGCTTATGACATTCAAAGTATTCATGCTGGTTGGGCTGCCGTAAGTGGAACAACATATACAGTAACACTTTGGGCCAAAGCTTCAGTAAGTGGAGCTCAATTAAAATTAGTAATGCAAAATGCAAATTATTCCGAAAAAATCATTACTCTGACAACCAGCTATGCTCAATATACATGGTCATTTACAGCATCGGAAAACGGTACAAAGTTTCGCTTTAACTTTCCCCAAGCAGCAACATTCAATATCGACAATATTGTAATAAACGATCCCAACCAAGCAACAATACCAGCAACAACATCGCTTACAATTACTCCTGCTACAACTTACCAAACCATGGAAGGATTTGGTGGTGCAATGACATGGTATAGCAGTTCATTATTAAATGCATCAACAACTAGTAGAGATCAATTATACCAAAGTCTTTTTAGTGATTTAGGATTAGATATTCTACGATTAAAAAACTGGTATTTCCCAACTAACTATCCAACGGACAAAACAACAACTGCGATGACTGACAATTCTTCATATACCGCTACAATCGAATTCTATAAAAAAGCAAAAGCGATAAATCCTAATATTGATGTACTTTTATGTTCATGGACTCCCCCACCATATATGAAAAGTAATAGTGCGGCAAATGCTGGTACTTTAAAGAAAAATGCAAGTGGAAAATTTATGTACAGCGAATTTGGTCAATATTATTATGACATGCTTAATGCGCATAACATTAGTGGGATGAATCCTGATTTTGTTAGTATGCAAAACGAACCTGGTTTCGTAAATACGGGATGGGAAACTTGTGAATGGCGTCCAACAGAAACAACCGACTATCCTGCTTATGGAACGGCATTCGATAGTGTTTACAGTAGAATAAAAACATTGACCAATGTACCAAAAATGATAGGTCCAGAAGTTGAAAATATTGGAACAGATGCCGATCTGGCTGGAGCAAATACTTTTACAAGTTATACCGATCCAATTAAGTCTAAAGCCGCACTATACGCTTATGCTTACCATCTTTACAATTTTGGTGGATCGAACGAAGCTGCAATTATGTCGAGTGCTACAGCAGCTGCTCTAAACGTTGTAAAAGGATATTCCGACAAACAAAATTTCATGACCGAATATGGATCAATGGATTGGTACAACTCTGCAATAATGATTCAACAAGATTTAATTCAAGCAAATGCTTCGGCATATATAATGTGGGAACTTGTTTGGCAAGATGATAATTACACAGCTATTAGCGTTACATCGGCAGGTGCATATACCATTAAACCTAACTATTACACATTAAAACATTTTGCAAAATGGATTGATAAAGGTTACAAACGTATAGATTTAACAACAAGTAATAGTTATGTTTTTGCATCAGCATATAAAAACCCAACTAAAAATCAAATTACAATCGTTGCTATAAATAGAGCAGCAGTATCAACTGCTGCTTCGTTTAATTTGGGTTCATTGGTTGTTTCTGGAGTTCAAGCTTATCAGTCTATTAGTGGAAATTATTATCAAACACTTTCAGGTTTAACAGCAACAAGTTCGGTTCCTTTGGCTGGTCAATCGATTACTACAATTGTTATTGATTATGCAACAGCCCCAATTACACAATCAATTAGCTTAAAAGCTGGTTGGAATCTTATTTCGTTTAATGTTTCACCAACCAATAAAACAATCGACAGCGTTTTTAAATCAGTAATTGCAAATGCAACAGAAATCAAAAACTTCGATGGATTTTGGAAAAGCGGGCAAAGCACAATTTTTAATAGTCTTTCACAAATCAAAGATGGCAGTGCTTATTTTATCAACATGAAAACTGCAGCAACACTTTCAATTTCGGCTCAAGCGGTTACCCTTCCATTATCGGTTTCATTAAAAACGGGATGGAACTTAGAAGGAGTTCCTACTCAATCAGCGGTTTCGATTCCAACAACAATAGGTACAAAACCAATTACAATTGTAAAAAACTTCGACGGATTTTGGCAAGCAACTGGAACACCATCGATTTCAACATTTGATATTGGAAAAGGATATTTCATAAAAGCAACGTCAGCAACAACAGTAAATTGGTAGATTATTTTTTACACCTTTATGTAACAAATTCACACCATTTTAAAACGATTATACCTATATCTTTGAAGAATAAACAGAAAGCTTAAAAAAGCATAAAATGAAGAATTTAAGTAAATTAGCAATACTATTTCTACTACTTACAAGTACACAAGTAATTGCACAACGACAAATGGAAAAGCTTAATCGTGGATTGATTGCCGTAAAAGTTGGCACAGGTTATTTTCTAAGCTGGCGATTGTTTGGAACCGATGAAACAACTACGGCATTTAATGTTTATAAAGGCACAACAAAACTTAATACCACGGCAATAACCGCATCAACAACCTATACCGACAACACAACAACGACAGGAACCTACACGGTAAAGAAAGTCCTAAACGGAATTGAAACCGAAACATCGGAAGCCGCAAAAGTATATGCCAATAACTATTTTACAATTCCGCTTCAAAGGCCGGCTGGAGGAACTGGTCCCGATACCATTGCATACACATACACACCCGGCGATTGCAGCACTGGCGATGTTGATGGCGATGGCGAATATGAAATAATTCTAAAATGGGATCCATCGAATGCTCATGATAATTCGCAACAAGGATATACAGGTAATGTTTTTCTTGATGCATATAAATTGAATGGTACTTTTTTGTGGCGAATAGATTTAGGGAAAAACATTCGGGCAGGAGCTCATTACACTCAATTTATGGTTTATGATCTTGATGGTGATGGAAAAGCAGAAATTGCATGCAAAACAGCTCCAGGAACCAAAGACGGTTCAGGTTCATTTCTAAAAATTGGCCCTGCAGCTACCGATAACGATAATGCCGATTATAGAACAGGTCCAACATGGGCTGGGTTTATATCAACAGGACCCGAATATTTGACAATTTTTAACGGACAAACAGGTGCCGAAATGGTAACAACATTGTATGAACCTATTCGCGATCCAGCTAATGGTTGGGGTAAATCAACAGAAACCTACAACCGAGTTGATCGTTTTTTAGCGTGTATCGCATACCTCGATGGGCAAAAACCAAGTTTGGTAATGTGCCGTGGATATTATGGCAGAATGGTACTTGTTGCATGGGATTGGCGCGGAGGAAAGCTAACCAAACGCTGGACATTTGATAGTGGAACAACTGGAAGCTATATAACTCAAGGCAATCATAATCTTAGTGTTGGCGATGTTGATGCCGATGGAAAAGATGAAATAATTTATGGTTCTAGTTGCTTTGATGATGATGGAAAAGCTCTTTACACAACAGGTTTGGGTCATGGCGATGCAATGCATGTGAGCGATTTAGACCCCGACCGACCAGGACTTGAAGTGTGGGAAGTACATGAAGAAAAAAAAGATACGATGAAAAGTTCTGAAATGCACGATGCTAAAACTGGACAAATTCTTTTTGGATTACCAGCAAATGCTGACGTAGGAAGAGGAATGTCGGGAGATATAGATGCTAGCCATAAAGGTTTTGAAGTTTGGTCAAGTAATTCTGGAGGTGTTTATGATTGTAAAGGCGTTCTGATTTCGACAGCAACTCCTTCTGTCAACTTCCGTATCTATTGGGATGGCGACTTACAAGACGAATTACTTGATGGCACCAAACTCGACAAATGGAATGGAAACGGAACCACTCGATTATTTACCATTTACAATACGTTAAGTGCAAGTTCAATAAACGGTACAAAAGCTACACCTTGCCTAACAGCCGATTTATTTGGAGATTGGCGAGAAGAAATGATTTTTTATAATTCGGCAACAAGTTCCGACCTCATCGTATTTACCTCAACAATTGCAACAACAAATAGACTTTACACATTGATGCACGATCCTCAATATCGTTTAAGTGTTGCATGGCAAAATGTGGCTTACAACCAACCTCCACATCTTGGTTTTTATATTGGCGATGGTTTAGCAAATGTGCCAAAACCAAACATTGTTCTTGTTTCGGCAAGTGTTACTACCAAAACACAAAATATTGCATTAAAGGCTGGTTGGAATCTTATTTCTTTTAACGTAACACCAACATATAACTCAATCGACAGTGTTTTTAAACCGATACTAACAAATGCTACAGAAATAAAAACCTTCGATAGTTTTTGGCGAACAGGACAAAACGTAGTATTTAATTCACTAAAAAACACAACTGACGGAACAGCTTATTTTGTGAATATGAAAGCTGCAGGTACCCTTTCAATAAAGGGAACTGCCATAACATTGCCACTTAGCGTTACCTTAAAAACAGGATGGAACTTAATTGGAGTTCCATCGCTTGGTGCGGTTACAATTGCAACTTCGGTTGGCACAAAACCAATTACCGTGGTTAAAAACTTCGACGGATTTTGGCAAGCAACTGGAACGCCTTCAATCACAACATTTGACCTTGGCAAAGGATATTTTATAAAAACGACTGCTGCAACAACTTTAAATTGGTAAATGAACTTTTATGAACCTAAAACTCCTTTTTCTATTACTCTTTATAAGCACAATAAGCTTTGGACAAAATCAAATTATTGGTAAATGGTTAACCCAAGATAAAGATGGCTATGTAGAGCTTTATCAGCTAAAAGGTAAATATTTTGGTAAAATTGTGTGGATCAAAAGCCCCAATAATGAAAAAGGAAAGCCCAAAGTCGACGAAAAAAACCCGAATCCAGCATTACGAAATACTCCTGTTTTAGGATTGGTTTTTCTTAAAGATTTTGTATATTCAGCAAGCGATAAAGAATGGACCAATGGAACCATCTATGATCCAAAGTCGGGCAAAACATATAAAAGCACTGTTTGGCTTACAGACAATAACACACTTAATGTACGTGGCTATTGGGGATTTATTTATAGTACTGCCGTTTGGACAAGGGTTAATTAATGCTTATCATTTTAAATTATCATCCCTTTCAAAACCTTGTAATCGGTTTTACCAGTTCCAAGCAAAGGAATTTCTTCGAGTTTTACCACATTATGAACCTTAACTAGATTCGAAAAACCAGTATTTCTCAGATATTGATTTGCTTCAAGAATGTCAATGTCAATCTTTGAAAACAAAACGATTTGTGGTGGTTCAATGGAATCAGAACCTTCAACGGCAAGCATTACCTCTTCGCTCGAGCCATATTTATCAAGCAAACGCTCCTCAATAGCAGGTAAACTTATCATTTCACCAGCAATCTTTATAAAACGTTTTAATCGTCCTGTAATGAACAAATAGCCATCACTATCAACATAGCCAAGATCACCGGTTTTATAATATTCTTTGCCAGCAACAGAAACAAAAGGTGAAGCCACATTTTTATCCAAATATCCACTAAAAACATTATCGCCACGAACCAAAATCATTCCCTCTTTACCTTGTTCCAAAGGTTCATTTTTTTGAAGATCAACAATGAGATGTTCAACAATTGAGATAAAAGTTCCAACCGATTTTAGCTTTTGTTTTCCCAAAGGATTTAAGGTTAAAGCAGGTGCACATTCAGTAATCCCATAACCTTCAATAATTTCCGCACCAGCATTAGCTTTTTTCTTGAAATCTTCAATAATTGATAATTGCAAACTTTCGGCACCAGTAACAACAAGTTTTAGATTTTTCAAATCATTTTTATCTGCAATAGCCAGAATCATTTTTAAAAATGTGGGTGTAGCTACCATTGTTGTTGCGCTAGTATGTTTCAACACTTCAACAATATCGCGTGTTGCTGTTGGGTCAGGCGTATAAGCAACCTTCATTCCTGTGACTAGGGGCGAAATCGTTAAAACAGTAAATCCAAAACTATGAAATGGTGGCAGGAAACTTAAAAATATCGTATCATTTTCTAAATCGAGATGATTGAATGACGCTTCCATATCGCGAAGAATATTCTTGTGTGTTAATGGAACAGCCTTTGGCAAAGATTCGCTTCCCGAGGTAAACAAAATAACAGCTATATCTGTTGGTTTAACATCGAACGTTGGTTTTACCTTTGAACGCAACAGACCTTTCAGTTTCAAACTGAGTGTTGCCTCACGCACTTTCTTATCGAAAAGTATACATTTCGATTTTACATCGTCAGTGAGTTTATCTCGAACACGATCGAAAAATGTTCCAGCAGTTATTATATGGGTTACATTTCCTGTTTCAACACAATATTGAAGAACTTGTGGACCAACAGTCCAATTGAGCATCACAGGTATCTTCCCCGACATATACGTTGCTGCAACAAGTAATGTAGTACTTTGCAATGCGGGTAACATTATCCCAACATATTTCCCTGGAATTTCATTCTTTATAATTTCGGAAACAACCATCGTTTTCAAGTAAAAATCTTTACGATTTGTACTTCCAAGCATATTGTCCCAAACAAAAAGTTCATCTTTATGTGAAGTGAATGTTTTGACAAATAGCTCGTGAATAGTTTTGCTTCCATCAACTCGAATTTTCTGTAAAGGAAGTTTTGAATTCCCAAAATGAGAATCTTTCAATATGACTTTGACATTCGATTTGCCCATGGCAACTAGACATAAATCTCGCATTGTTTTAATTGTTGCAACATCAGGAGCTTGCACTTTGAAATGTGATTCTATTTCAGTAATTATGGCAACCATTGTAACGGAATCAATTCCTAAATCGAGGGTAAAGTTTGAATTTATTGTAATTCCAGTTACATTCATCGATAACTCTTCAACAAAAACCTGTAAGACTTCGTCAAACAATTCTGGCGGAATAACCGTTGTTTGATCCAAATCAAGCATTTGAACATCAGCTACTGAACCTTCTATCTTTTCTGGAAGATTTCTTTTTAACGTTGGTGCAAAAAAGTAATGTTTTAAAAATAGTACTTGCTCTTCACCATATTTATTATAGAATTTTTCGAGTCCGTCGTTGAATACTTTGATATCTTTAGCAGCCAAATCTTTAGCGTAGTCGGTAATATCTTCAATTTCAATAAAAACCTTTCGTCTTGGACATAGAAAAAGAAGATTTGCTCCAACATACCAAAAAGCTTTTAGGTAGGTCATTAAAAAATTAGGTGATTTACCGATCCATGCTCGCGACCACATACTCCCCCATAATCCGCGAATACGTACACCAATAACACGAGTATTTTCTGGTAATTCCGAAACAAGAATATGAGCACTTTTCTTATTAAATATTTTCTCGTAACCTTGTCCGGTAATTTGACCTGATGGATACAATAAAATAGTATTTCCTTGCTCTAAGCTTTTATGAATTTGAGTTGTAATGTTTTTTAATACATCGGTATCTCGACTTCCAGCACTTAAATCACTAACTGCAACGGCATTCAATGCCTTGAAAAGCGAATGCAAAACGGGAAGATTATACATTCCTTCTGTTACAACAGGTACTATTGCTATTTTCTTCCATAATTGAGCAGATAGTAGTTGAGGATCAACAAGTGCTTGGTGATTTGGCAAAATAAGATTTGCTCCTTTATGGTCTAAAACTTCAAGTCCTTTAATTTCAACTTTGTAACGGAGAGATAGAAAAAAACGAAAAATTGCGATCAAAAATTTCATAGTGTTCTTGTTTTATTTAGAGTTTCAAAAGTACAAAATTATTGATATAACCGATGATATACCAAATAAAATAGGGAAACCAACTCCTTTACAGAATCAATTTCCCTACTCTCTTTTTCTAAAATAATCGTTATTCTACAATTGCACAACGAATCATTATAACTTCTTTTGCAATCAATTCTTGCAATCCTGTACATTGACCTTTCAACGTGATATTTTGTTTTTCAGTAACCTTAGCTGTTGCCGAAAGTTCCTTAGTTAAAGTACAACTAATATCACCATCAGGACTTCCAACTGAAAGTATAATAGTCTTTGTACTATCACTATTATCGGAAACCGATTGAATGATTCCAGTAATTTCCAATGTTTTATCGTTGCTCACATATTTTGCAGATGCTACATTTTGATCTTTCGAAAAATCAGCAAAAAGTTGCTGAGAAGTTAAGGTAAAATCAGCTTTTGATTTTGCAAAATCCTTGGTAGGTTTAAAGAATTGATACAATCCAATTCCACCTAAAATGAATCCAATAAGGGCAACTATGCCAATGGTAATTAAAACTTTCTTTTTCATATTCTCTTTTATTTCATTGGATCGTAAGTAATATCAACATTCACTTCTAATGGATTTGCAATTTTTTCTTTCACGACCGAAGGTATTTCTATTTTATAATCTTCCGGTTTAATCCCAAATTTAGCTTTTGTTATAATTTTCCCTTTAGCAACTTCAACTGTTCCTTTTTCGGTAATATGTTTTGTAACACCATGAATGGTCATATCTCCTTCAATTATTGCATTGTAAACGCCATCTTTACTGAAATTTATGTCTTTAATATTTGTAAATTGACCTTTAAATGTTGCTTTGGGGAATTTTGCCGATTCCATATAATTTTCATTAAAATGCTCTTCCATCAATGCTCGTTCAAATTTGAACGATTTGTTCAGAACTTCGAATGCTATGGTGTTTTTCGTTACATCAATAAATGCTGCAACCTGATTGTTGTGTGCTTCAATCGTTTCCATTGGAGTTTTTGAATAAAACCAAATGTGTCCTGCACGGCTTAAAAATTTGGCTTGGCCAAAACTTGCTAATGACAATGTCAAAAGTATAACTGAGCTTGCAATAATCCTTTTCATATTCTTACTTTTAAAATTTAAATTATTTTTTACCATATAACGTAAACGATCGCGAAATATTAAATCCGAAATGGATATCTCCTTTCGACCAACGACCAGTGTTTTGAGCAATATATTGATTTTCCAACATACCCATTGAATTGGTTAACATGAATGAAAATACGTGTCCACCAGTCTCAATATCTACACCAACGGAAAGAGGATTATAATATTTTACACTATTATCTTTTGAACGATAAACTGCATAATATTCAGCCGTTAAGGCAACTCTGTTTGTGAGTTTGAACCGACCACCAAAACCACATGAGAAAATATTATTTTGATCAAACGCAGCTGGAACAATATTTCTATGAATAAGGATTGGACTTATTTGTAACGATAATGCATTGGTAACTTTACGAGCAATTAAAAGCTGATTTACAAAACCTAAACGGTCTACAAAATAGTTTTTCAACGTTGGATCAAATTTAGTACCATCGGCTGTCATTGCACCATAGTATGACACAGTTACTGGACAATTTTTCTTTCCTTTTGATTGTCGCAAAAGATTTAGTTTTACAAATCCATTAAAGGTATTTCCCATACTTGCATGACCTAACCCTACCATCATCCAATCTTTAATACCATATTCAGTACTTAAATAAATGGTTCCAGCATTAAATCCATAAAACTGATAAAATCCCGAATTTAAAGGTTGAAAACGATGTTCGATTCTTACTTCCAGTTGACCTTCTTTCATTTGTTCTACCGATTGACCAGTAACAATTCTCGAAGCTTTGAATGTTGCCGTTGCATAATCGGTTTCGGGTTTTGAAAGTGAATCGAGCATACCGAAAACATCATCTTGAGCAATCGATAAAAACGGAAGTGTTATAAAAACAACTGCCAATATTTTTGATATTTTTTTCATTATTATAGATTTGAAAATATTTTTCTTAGGTTTAATTATTGAATATATCCTTGATTTTTCCATGCTCTAAACTTATTGACTTTACAATCACTAAGTGGTGACGAACCTTGTGGCATAGAACCATTTGCAGTTTTAGTTATCGATTTATCGTTTTCAGCTTTCGCTGCAGCATATGTATTTAAAGGATATTGAGAGCCACTACCATGACAACCCGTACAACTTGAATTTAAAATTGGTTGAATATCTTTCGTATACGTTACAGCTGTTGTATCACAAGTTGAAGTATTATCGCTTGCAGGTAATTGTGGGTTAAGATTTTCACGTTTGTCGTTGTAACACGAACTTGCAATGAAAGCAAGTAGAATGATTAAAAAAGTATTTTTCATATAGATTTATTTACGTTTCGTTGTTTAATTATTTTGTGCACCTTGTTCTATCCAAACATAAATCAACGAACGTTGATCTTGGTTTAATGCATTGTGAGATGTGGGTGGCATTCGAGAAATGGTAGAAGTAATTACAGAATAAATTTTACTTTTATTCGCATTACCAGCTTTAATATCTTTCATAATACCATCGTAGCTGGTATAGTTTTTATCGCCATCACTTCTACCAGTATTGCCATGACACATTTTACAATTGGTCTCAAAAACGGGCAAAACATCTGATTTAAAACTTACTGTTCTAACATTAGTTAAATCAGATTTGTGGGTACAAGAACTGAAACTAAAGACAGCTAATCCACCGATGAAAATTAATCTTTTAAATTTGTGCATATTCTTATATATTTACAATCAATCATATCCTACCAATGCGATATGATATTAGGAAACTCAAATTTTCAATGTTTATTATGTCGGTATTTATATAATATCCTTACAAAATTATGCAAAATAAATTTAGCATACTAATTATCAATAATTTATGTTTTCAATTTATTGAATATATTTTTCATTCCAGGAATTTTCATTAAAAGAACTATAGAGATAAACAATGTTAACCCAAATAAGACCAAGAAAATTGTTTTTGGATCGAAAACAAAAAAGATGAGCGAAGAGAAAAGAATAAATCCAAATTCGCAAATATTCTCGTATGCAAGTATATCGCCAAGCATTCGACCTTTCACATTCGATTGAATCCAAGCGTTGAGTGGAACTTTAAACATTCCTGAGAAAAAGGCTGTAAAGAAAACAAAGATTCCAAAGATTAAGGCTCCTGGATTTAGAATATAAATTAATGAGAAGAAGATAATCATCCCAGCAGCACCGATTGGGACTAAAACGATTTTAACCGTATTTTTCATTATCAATCCGGTAATAAAACAGCCTAAACCAATACCAACGGCTGCAACAACCATCACAATACCAGTTTCAATATCGGAAAGATGTAACACATTAGGACAATACACTTTCAAATCCATTTGTAACAAAGCTCCAACCAACCAGAAAAACGATAATCCAAGAATTACATAATTTAATCCATGAACAGATTTTGCCATTTTATATGAATGAATTATAAACTTAACTGGATTCACACTTTCATTGTAATTTAAATTTGCTTCCGGTTCATTAGCTTTTATAAGATAAGTACTTATAAATCCTAATATTGCAATTCCTATTAAAAGAAAAATAATTAAGGTCAAACTATAATGGTCGGAAATAACTGAGGCTAAAAATGTTCCCATCAAAACGCCTAAAAACGTTAGCATTTCCATGGTTCCTGTTCCAAACGAAATACCTTCGTCACCACCAACATCGCGAATTAAACCATATTTTGATGGTGAAAAAAGTGAACTCTGGATTCCAAGTAACAGAACACCAGCCATAACCAAATAAATAGATTGAAACACAAATCCCAAAGCTGCAATCATCATAATTGGAATTTCAATTATTTTACCGATGAGCATCACTTTCTTTTTCTCATATTTCACCGAAAGTTTTCCAGCCAATGGCGAAAGAAAAATAAAAGGCAACACCAACATTGCCGAAGCAATTGCTATAATTGTTGATTCGCTAACAGTTGTTATCCATTTAATACTGATAAAACAAACTAACCATTTAAGAAGATTATCATTAAAAACGGTAAGGAAATTCATTGAAAATAAGGGAATCCAGCTTGGTTTTTTCATTACTTTTTTTCTTACATTTAGAAATATGATTATTCAATATAAATTAAGTCACTCCTTAATCGAATAACAAAGAAAAGTAAAATGATTTATTTCCATCCACATTTAGACTGATTTTTATAAAAACAATACTACTAATTTAATATATTTGAATATTCATAGACGAAAAAGTATCATTCAATTGTCCCATAAAACCATCAACATTATAAATAACAATATATAAGCATGATAACATCAATTTCAATAAAAAGGACACAAATTTTGTTTTTTTGTTTAATACTAACGAATGTCGTTTTTTCTCAAAATATTGACGAAAAAGAAAGGAGAGTAAAAATAGCCGATGCCCAATATCTCTTTTTAAATGAGGAATATGCGAAAGCATTAACCGCATATAAAGAGTTAGCAAATATAGAACCCGATAATGCAAACTTTAACTACTTAACAGCATTTTGTTATTTGAAATTACCGTTTGAAAATGGTCAATCAATCCCGTATTTACTAAAGGCAATAAAACATCTTTCAGCAACCTATAAAGAAGGTTCAAGTAAAGAGACAAACGCTCCTGTTGAAGCATTATATTGGCTAGGATATGCCTATCATTTAAACAATGGATTTAGTCCGGCACAAGTTTATTACAAAAGGTTTAGAGACACATTATCGATTGATGATTTACAAAACATAAAAAAGGTCAATCGACAAATAGAATCATGTCAAAACGCTAAAGAACTATCGAAACATCCGGTACCTGTTGAAATCGAAAACTTAGGTAATTATGTTAATTCACCGAAAGGCGATTTTAATCCTTGTGTCAATGAAAAAGGGAATACATTGATTTATACAAGAGTAAAGGACAAGCCAAAACAAGATACTACGAATTTAAGTATTTACTCGAAAAAAGAATTTCAAATCATGCAATCATTTTGCGACAAAAAAGGGAAATGGTCAAAAGCAGTAGATATTAGTGATCAATTAGGATTTGAAGGTGAGCTTAAAACTCTAAGCTTATCGAGCGATGGAAATGAATTACTCCTTTTTAAAGATGATTTAAATGGAGGTCCTTTATCTTTCAAAAGCGGAAGTATTTATTATTCAATACGAAATGGAAATTCATGGTCGACAGTTAAAATTTTAAATAGTAATATCAATTCAGTTGCTTGGGAATCGCATGCAGCAATTTCACCAAATGGGAAAGAAATATATTTTACTAGCGATAGAGCTGGTGGTTATGGCGGGTTAGATATTTATGTTTCCACGTTGGTTGATGGAGCATGGGGACCTGCAAAAAACTTAGGTTCAATCATTAACACTGCTTTCGATGAGGAAACACCCGAAATTTTACCAGATGGAAAAACACTCTATTTCTCTTCTGAAGGTCATAATAATATGGGTGGTTTTGATATTTTTTATAGCTCAAAAGTTGATTCAGTAAATTGGGGAGAACCCGTAAATCTGGGTTCTCCAATAAATTCGACAGACGATAATCTATTTTATGTGCCTATTGACGATGGTTCAAGAGCATTTTATTCTGTTGCTCGAAATGAAGGTTACTTTTCATTTGGTGATGAAGATATTTATGAACTAGACATAGAACTCGATTCGCTCCATTTCCCTGAAATTAAACTTCATGGTAAAATTAGCTTTAGAGATAAAAATGAAATTGATTCTACCGTTACCATATCTTGCAAAACGATAAATAATAAAAAGAAAAAAGACATTAAAACTATAAAACCAGATATTCATACAGGAATATATGAAATAACACTAAAACCCGAAGAATATGAAATTTCGTTCAGTTCAAAAAATTATAATACAGAATCAAAAAAACTTTCGTTTACAAAGATAAGAAGCACAACGCCAATCACGTTGGATGCAACACTTGACCCAATTACCTATGATGAAAATAAATACATCACCTTTAATAAAGTTTACTTCGAATTCGACAATGCAACGCTCACCAACGAAGCAATGAATTTGCTGGACAAACTGTATATTGTGATGGATAAAAATCCAGGTTTAATGATTGAAGTCATTGGACACACCGATTCTCGAGGAGTAGATAAACATAGTAAAGGATTAGCTATTCAACGATCGTATTCGGTTGTCGATTACATTGTAACCAAAGGCATTGAGCCTACCAGATTCACTTCAAAAGGTGAAGGAAATATGATTCAATCGGGCGAGAATCTTAATCGTTGTGCCGAAATTAAAATTATCAAATCGGATAATAATTCAGTTGTTTTAACCGATGTTCAAGCGGTGAAAAATCTCAAGAAAAAAAATCATTATGCTATTGATTTACAAGAATCAAAAGAGATTGTTCCAATGATAAATTTCCAAACATTACAAAAAGATTTCCCTCATATTTTGGGTATGAATTATCCTAATGGTTATCTCTATTATTTTGGTAATTATAGTGATCAAGCTGAAGCTTCTTTAGCTTTAAATTTGGCTATTGCAAAAGGTTTTAAAAATGCAAAAATTATCGATTATTTTTACATCAACACTTTAAACAATAAAGACATTACGAGTAAAACATCGACTTATAAAACATTCACAATTCAATTAGATGCATCAAGAAAAACGATAAACAAAGATGCAAAATTGAAACAAAATGTTCGAGAAATAAAATCGCACGATGGAATGTATCGATATTATGATAAAGAATTTACTGATTTGAATGATGCAGAAGCTGCTTTACAACAATGTATTGAACAAGGTTTTATCAATGCTTTCATTTTAGATGTTCGCGATTTTAAATAATATCGCAAACATCTAAAACGAAACTAAACTTTGGTTAACCTTACCAAATATGCATTATTCTCGTCTTCCATAACTAATTCAGACTGAAAACCAGACTCTTGTGCATAATGCGACAATGTTTCAAAATCGACATAAAACCATCGAAAAATATCTGATTTACATTCACCGTATGCAAACGAAAAATCGAACTCACCATAATAGGAACCATTGATATCGATTTCAATTGCACCGTCGTCATCTTCATAAAGATATGCAACATCCGACGAGTCAATTAAAACCTGACCACCTTTATTAAGCAATGTTGCTAGCTTTTCAAAAAATGATGGAAGATTTTCAACCGTACCAGCAACTCCAGCTCCATTCATGAGAAATAGAATTGTATCGTATTTCTCATCTTCCAGAGTAAAAAAATCGATATGACGAGCATTTTTAACACCCGTTTTCTGCATTACCTCAATGGCTCCGGGCGATATATCGATTGCCGAAACCGTTTTACCCATTTTCTGTAAGGCTTGAGAATGACAGCCGGCACCAGCACCAACATCAAGAATCTTTCCTTTTGCCAATTCCAAAGCCTTTTGCTCCAATTCTGGCATTTGCTCAAGTGTTCGAAAAAGATATGGAACAGGAAGTTCATCGTCATCAAACATCGACGATTGAATTGTTAATGGATACTGAAGTTTTCCTTCATAAAAATCTAAGACTGCACATCCAAGTGGGTCTTTAGTTTTAGCGGTTATAATTGGTTGCTGCATGTTACAAATACGATTTTACAATATTATATTTGAAATTTCCACATCCACCTCATCTTCAAAATCAATCATTGCATTGACAAGGCGAATTTTTTGATAGCTTTTGATGTTTTCGACACGAATGTCGGTTTCTTTAATTATTTCAAGATTCAATAAAAGACGGCGTTTTGTGCCTTCTAATAATGGTGTTCGAGGAGTGAACCATCCTTTCCCATCATAAAACAAAACATTGGCTGCCCAAGCATCCGATACTAATCCATTTTTTATAATGAGAATATCGTCGCAATCGCCACGTTGATCGTAGAGTTTATTTAAAGCTGAACGATCGGCTGTTTTTATTGAATAATCTATTGAATCGTCGTAAACTACTTTTAAGCTATTAATAGTTCGCATATTATAAGGAGCAAATTCAACATCAAGCACTTCGCGTTCGTAAAGAACACGACATTTTATTTTTCCCGTTATTACATCTTCGCCTTGCGTTTCCATCCATTGCGTTAGCTTTGAATAGAGTATATCTTCTAATTCTACAAATTCAGAATTTCCATAGATTTTAGCCATTGCACTATTCATGCGTTCTTCGTGAAGATCCAGATTGTAAAACCAACCGTTCTTCACCAAAATTGACTCAACCAATTGGGACATATATTTTTTGTATTAATTCGTTAAATTCATCTTCGGCAATGCTTTGTGTTGTAACTCCACCACCGCTTTTATAATAGAGCTTTCCATCGCGTTGTTCAATAAACCGAATCATCACCCCGCTATCAAGTTTTTGTCCATCGAAGATACCAAATATTCCCGTATAATATCCTCGTTGATGTGTTTCAATGGCTGAAATTATTTCTAGTGTTTTCATTTTGGGAGCACCAGTAACCGAACCTGCAGGTAGCATTTCGAGTAAAATATTGGCTATGTTTTTTTTCCAATTTTCGGGTAATTGTCCCGTAATTTTCGAACAAACTTGCAAGAGTTTTCCATTCGATGTACTGACCTCTTGAATGTAACGGTAATCTTCAACTCTAACATTTGTAGCAACTTTACTGAGATCGTTTCTGAGTAAATCGACCACCGTAGCATGTTCGGCCATTTCTTTTTTGTTGGTCAATATTTCTGCTTTCGCATCAGCAACATCAGCATCGATGGTTCCTTTCATTGGAAACGTTGCAATTTTTCCGGTATCATCAATTGTCACAAAAGTTTCGGGTGAAAAAACCACAAACGAATCATTCACTAAAAGTTTGTATGGAGCAACTGATTTTTCAAAAATTTCTTGCAACGAAATTCCTGATTCAATGGGCGTTTCAACCGTATAATTCACCAAATAGCTATCGCCACGATGCAGATAATTTTGCAGTTTTTCGAATCCTATGTAATATTCTTGAAAATCTTTAGGAAATGGTTTTACAGAAACTCTATCAACAATATTGTTATGTTCATGGAATGCGTATTGAATAGATTTTGGTAAATCGCTCAATGCAAAACATTGAGGGTTTTCCATTGTATAGTCGATAATAAACAGAAAGGGAGTATTTGATGCTCCAAAATTGTTTATTTGCTTTTGCCAGGATTGTATGTTTTTAGATTTTAACACGAATTAAATAATAAGTTTTTAGATTATGTACAGCTAAAAACATTTTACCCATGCACCGCTTCCCCACAAGCCACTGCAGCAGCTTCCATAATTGCTTCACTCATGGTAGGATGTGGATGAATCGACTCCAATAAATCGTGAGCCGATGCTCCAAGATTAAGACTTACAACGATTTCAGACAACATTTCTGTTACATTATAACCAACCATGTGAGCGCCTAAAAGCTTTTTAGTTTCAGCATGAAAAATTAATTTCACAAAGCCATCACGAGCACCAACGGCTGTTGCTTTTCCTAAAGCTGAAAATTGAAACTTACCAATTGTATGAGGTATTTCTTTTTGAATGACTTGATATTCGGTTAAACCAACCGACGATATTTCGGGTGAAGTGTATATACAACTTGGAATTGCATTGTAGTTAATTGCTTTTTTAACATGACCTGCCAATTGTTCGATGCAAGACAAAGCCTCTGCCGAAGCAACATGCGCTAATGCTGGAGTTCCAATAATATCGCCAATTGCAAAAATGGTATCAACCGATGTTTTATATTTCGAATCGACCACTACTCTGCCCTTTTGCACATCAACGCCAAGTTCTTCAAGTCCTAATCCATCAAGATTTGTTTCAATTCCTACCGCCGATAAAACGACTTCTGCTTCAATTTCAATCTCTCCCTTGGGAGTTTTTATTAAAACACTATTTGTTTCGTCTGTCTTTGTTACCGAAAGAACTTCAGAATCTTTTAAAACTTTAACTTTTAGTTTTTTCAAGCTACGTTCCAATGGTTCCGAAACATCTTGGTCAACCAACGGAACTATCGATGGCATATATTCCACAATCGTTACCTGCGTTCCCATTGATGCATAGAAATACGCCATTTCAACCCCTATTGCTCCTGAGCCAACAACAACCATCGTTTTGGGTAATGTGCTTAAGGTTAATACTTCTCTATAACCAATAATTGTTTTTCCATCTATTGGCAAATTTGGTAAACTACGAGAACGAGCACCAGTAGCAAGTAAAATAAAATCGGAAGAAATTTCAGAATCGACACCATCATTTCTTTTTACGAAAACGGTTTGTTTATCTTTTATCGAAGCTGTTCCTTTAACAACAGTAATATTATTTTTCGTAAAGAGATATTCAATCCCTTTACTCATTTGCGAAGCAATCTGACGGCTACGTTGAATGATTTTCTCAAAATTTGGAGAAACCGTACCTTCGATTGTTACGCCATAATGTGCTGCATTTTTTGAATAATTCAAAACTTCGGCACTTTTCAAAAGCGATTTTGTTGGTATGCATCCCCAATTTGAACAAATTCCACCGATTTCTGCTTTCTCAACAACCGTTACACTATAACCTAATTGCGACGCTCTGATTGCTGCAACATATCCTCCAGGACCGGAACCTATTACTGTTAAAGTCTTTGCCATTTTTATTTATTATTAAAAAGATTCATTGTTTTATCCATACCAACGAAGGTAAAACTTTTCACCATTTCACATGCCATTGCAATTCGTTCGTCAAGTGTTTTTAACTCTTCGGTACTCCATTCGCCAAGCACATAATCAACCTGTTTTCCTTTGTGAAAATTATTTCCTATTCCAAATTTTATACGAGAATAGTTTTGATGTCCCAAACACTCTTGAATACTTTTCAATCCGTTGTGACCACCATCGCTGCCATTTTTTTTCATACGAATGGTTCCAAATGATAAAGCTAAATCATCAACCAAAATGAGCAAATTTTCGGGTGCTATTTTTTCTTTTTGCATCCAATATGTAACAGCCCTCCCACTAAGATTCATATAAGTAGATGGCTTAATGAGAATGATGGTTCGCCCTTTGAACGAAATTTGTGTAACAAATGCTAGTTTATCTAATTCGAACGAAGCTTTTTCGTCGTTTGCAATTTTATCTACTATCTTAAATCCAATATTGTGACGGGTTTCAGCGTATTCTGCTCCAATATTTCCTAATCCTACAACTAAATACTTCATGTGTTTTATGAGATAATTATTTATACAAAACTACAATTAAATTTAGCTTTGTTATAAAAAAAAATCCCGCTTTCGGCGGGATTTTTCTATTTCGATTATTTTAAATCAATTATTTTTTGCCTGTTGCTGCTGCAGCTTCTTTTACAGAACCACGAGTTGCATTAACAACACAAACAACTGCACTTTTAGATTCAATGATTTCTAAATTAGGGAAAGCTAATTTTTCAATTTTAATTGCTTGTCCTAGTCCTAATTTAGTAATGTCGATTTCAAGAACGTCAGGTAAATTTTTAAGTAATCCTTTTACCTTTAATGTTCTCATTTTTACAGCTAATTTACCCCCTTGTTTCACACCTTCAGAAACGCCTATTAATTTTACAGGTATTTTGATGCTTACTGGTTTTGTTTCATTAACTTCTAAAAAGTCAGCATGAACCATTTTGTCAGAAAGTGGATGGTATTGAGCATCTTGAAGAATACATTTATGTGTTTTTCCGTCTAACTCTAAATTGATAATATATACGTTTGGAGTAAAAACGATTTTTTTGAATTCAAATTCATGAGCATAAAAATGAAGGATATCTTTTCCACCATACATTACACTTGGAACTTGATCTTCTCTGCGTAAGTTTAGAGCTGTTTTTCTTCCTAATACGTCTCTAGTTGTTGCTTTAATTGAAATACTTTCCATTTTGATTTTTTTATGTGCTACTTGAGCCTAATCTCCCATCACACGGTTATACTTTTCTAAAATTTAGGTTTGCAAATATACTCTTTTTATTAATACAGCAAAAAACAAAAACGTTCCACTTTTTAAATGAAACGTTTTACATTTTTAACTAGTACAGAATCAACAATTTTGTACCGTTATAATATTATAAAATTATCACTAATTGATTGATAATTAATAACCTTCTTAATAGTATTTGCGAAGAAACTAGCACAAGAAAGTATTTTAATTTTACCATTTAAATCGTCTTTTATTGGCAAAGTATCGGTTACCCAAAGTTCTTGTAATGCACATTTATCGATTCTTTCGTACGCAGGTCCCGAGAAAACCGGATGTGTTGCTAAAGCTCTAACACTTAAAGCTCCACTTGACATCATCAAATCAGCAGCCATGGTTATGGTTCCAGCAGTATCAATCATGTCATCAACGATGATAACATTTTTACCTCTAACATCACCAATAATTCCCATTGAATCAACAACATTTGCCTTAGTTCTTGTTTTATGACAAATAGCAATATCAGCATCTAAGAATTTTGCATATGCTTTTGCCATTTTTGTTCCTCCCATATCGGGAGCTGCTATCAATAAATTAGGGATTTTTTGAGCCTTAATATAAGGTATGAAAATCGAAGATGCATAAAGATGGTCAACGGGAATATCGAAAAATCCTTGAATTTGAGCAGCGTGTAAATCCATTGTCATAATACGATCGACACCAGAAGCTGTAAGGATATTCGCCATTAATTTTGCTCCAATAGAGACTCTCGATTTATCTTTTCTGTCTTGACGAGCAAATCCAAAATAAGGAATTACAGCAACAACTTGTTTGGCTGATGCTCGTTTTGCTGCATCAATCATTAACAAAAGTTCCATAATATTATCGGAAGGTGCAAAGGTCGATTGTATTATTAAAACATCGCAACCTCTAACAGTTTCATCAATTCTTGGCTCAAATTCACCATCACTAAATGTTGTAACTGAGCTTTTGCCCATTCTAACACCATATTTTTCAACTATTTGATTTGCAAGATATTTTGATGCTTGACAGGAAAAGAATTTCAAATTTGTCGATTCAGCCATACCATTTAGGTTTTTGATTCAATACTAAAGTGCAAAAGTACCTTTTTGGATTTTTGCAAAAAAACAAAATGCAAAGATTTTTTACCAACTTATTAACTTTTAATCTAAAAGATATAAAACATTTTCTTTGGAGAATTCGATTGTTTCTTGATTATCAATCAATAATGCTAGTTTATTCTTTTCTTGCTGTAATGTTTGTATTTTTTCTTCAATCGTATTTTCCGAAATAAACCGATATACAAAAACATTATTCTTTTGCCCCATTCTATGCGATCGACTTATTGCCTGTTCTTCGACAGCCGGATTCCACCATGGATCAATAATAAACACATAATCGGCCTGCGTGAGATTTAACCCTACTCCACCCGCTTTTATTGAGATTAGAAATACAGGAATAGATTGATCATTTTGAAATGAAGCAACAACTGCTTCTCTATTTCGAGTTTCACCGGTGAGAAAGGCACTTTTTATATTTGTTGAATCTAATTGTTGTTTTATCAAATTAAGATGCGCCACAAACGATGAAAAGATTAAAACCTTATGACCTTCTTCTATCACATTTTCTATGCTTCGAATTATCTCATCAAATTTACCAGAACCATCTTCGGAATCTTCATTGCAAAGTGTAGGATGACATGCAATTTGGCGTAACCTCATCATGGCTTGCAAAATATTTATCGACATATTTTTTGCCGACTGACCATGTGTTATTTTATCAAGAATTTCATTCCGTATTTTTGATTTTTCAGCAACATAAATCTTTTCCTGCGATGACGACATTTTGCAATACACAACCTGTTCTTGTTTGTCGGGTAGTTCGGTCAATACATCTTGTTTATGACGACGCAGCAAAAATGGTTTAATGACGTTTTTTAGATTATCAATCACATATTGATTATTTTTCTCAATATTCTCGACATAAGTATCTTTAAAAAACTTTAGATTCCCTAAAATTCCTGGGTTTATAAAATTCATTTGACTCCATAAATCAAGCAATTTATTTTCGATTGGAGTTCCCGTTAATACCAGTTTATGCTTTGATTGTAACCGACAAAGACTTTCATACGTTTTCGAATATGGATTTTTAATCATTTGACTTTCGTCGAGAATGATATAATTGAAATGAAATGATGCAAAAAGTTCAATGGTGTTTCGTGCATATCCGTAGGTGGTTAACACAACATCATATTTCGAGAATGTTGCTGACGACGAAATGCGTTCTCCCACAGCAAATTTTAAAACATGAAAACTGGGTGCAAACCGTCGAAACTCGTTAAACCAATTATGAATAAGCGATGCTGGCATTACGATCAAAGATGTTTTTTTCGGCACTTTTCTTTTCGAAATGCTGACCGTTTCAAAAAGATTTAATTGTTGTGGTTGAACTTGTAGTAAATCAGTAGTTTCTGCTTCAAAATTCTCATTTAATTCTGAAATTTTCAACAATAATGCAATGGTTTGTAATGTTTTACCAAGTCCCATATCGTCGGCCAAACAAGCACCAAAGTCATTTTGCATTCGATTACATAGCCAACTATAACCTTGTATTTGATAGGGTCGAAGTTCCGCTTTTAACGTTTGAGGAAGGCTAAACACTTTATTTTCAATCAACAAATCAGATTGTCGTTTTTTTTCTGATGTATCAAAGCTTTCGACAGTTGAAAAGTGATGCCGTTTCAATTTTATTTGTTCCCCATTATCTTCACCAAACACAAATACATTTACATAGCGAGCAAACCATTCTTCGGGGATTATAAAGACAGTTGATTCATCAATTATAAATTCACGATTACCACTTAAAATATGTTTTCGAAATGCAACAAATGGAAACTTATATGTGCTAATGTGAACGTAAGCTTTCACATCAAACCAATCGTTATTGTTCGCTATTTCTGTCAGTAATTCCGGTTCTTCTGTTACAATTTGATGCTTTGAATCGTGCATCAAAACACAATCAGTACTTGCAAAAAACGAAATATTTGAAGAAATCCATTGTGAAATAGTCTGTGATGCTCCAATGATTAAAAACCCATGATTATCAATCGATAATCCCCTTTCTAATAATGAGAGTATAAATGCATTTTCTGCTTCAAAATCGCGAAATATTTTTCGATACTCATGAACGTTCTCATTAAATGAATATGAAACAACAAAGGGTACTTTTCGATGATGTTCAAAAACGGTTTCACCATAGTGAATGTCGAGGAAAAAGCATTTTTCACCCGATAGATTTTCAACAACTTTTAGTATAAAATGAGGCTTGAATCGACATTCAATTATTTCAAAACCTTGTGCATTTACCTGAAATTTAGTTATTGCAGTTAAAATAAACGTTTCGAAATAGCTATGTTCAAGATGAGCAGGTACAGAAATTTGTTTCTTTGAAAAAAAGGGAATTAGTTTGGCACCATCAACATCGTTAAACGAAAAAAGCTGGTCATCAATAACAATTCGACAAGGAAATTTAGATAGTAAAATATGCGATTTTCCATATAAACTAAGTTCTTTCCCTTTTACCAAAAGTGTTTGATAATAATGTAATCCTTGATCTGTTTTTTGGAAATTAAAAAGCAATTCGGGAGAAATAGCAACAAGTTGCAAACGATCGTCTTCAAAAAAATTAGTATTTCCATTTTTACTATTATAAACCGGAATATTATTTTCAAGGGCAATCTGTAGACATTTTACAATACAAGAATCAATGAATGGTCTAATGTTTTCAGTAAAAAGTTTTTTATCAATCGTTTCAATAAAATTTCTTACTGGTTTTTTCTTTCCATTATAAACCTTCGAGAGATTATTATCTTCATAGAGTGCAATTGTATCAACAAGTTGTTTTTGATCGATTGAAAGCTGTCCATTTTTATAGCTAGAACTCTGATTGGTAATAACTTCACTTAAAATATAAAAATCTTTACCTGGTTGACGAATAACCATCGCTGGAATTAAAAGATGTTGAAGAAATCTATTTTCAGAAACAAATAGAATAAAGGTTCCGTACATATGCTAGTTTTAACGACATAAAAGTAACAAAATTGATTTCTTATTCTGTAACTAATTTTATTATTTAGTGTTTTTACGTTATTTTTGTAAACAAGCATCTCGATAAATATGAAAAAAATCATCAATATTCTTTTTTACTTTTCACTGCTTTTTATTCCATTAAATGGTTTTTGTGATGATACTATTTACTTTTCAAACCAAAATAGTATTAATATCGTTGACAAAATTTCGGTATTTTCAGATTCTTCGTTGAAGGTTAGGATTCAAGATATTTTAAATTCGAAAAATAAATATCAATTCGAGAAATGTGGAATTGACGATATTCATGTACCCTTTGATTCGCCACATTTATGGTTTAAATGTACAATTAAAAATACAAGTACAATTTCCCAACAATTAAATTTAGAACTTGAAAATGCTACAATCTATCAAGTTCAATTTTATACCGTAAATAAAGGTATTTATTCTGCTTCGAAAGAAATGGGCATTAAGCATCCGTTTAATGATAGACCCATAAAAACGAATACTTTTATTCACCGTTTTTCAATAAATCATGGAGCGACAACCGACATCTATTTTCATATGACAACCAAAGGTGATGTGTTAAACATCCCTGTTAAGCTATATAACAATGATACATTTGACAAAAAGATTGTAACTCAATCGACAATGTTAGGTATTATCATAGGTTTTATTATTGCATTAATAATGATTGCTTTTTACTCATTGTATTTAAGTGATAATGAATTTACATATCTATACTTTGCACTTTATTCAATTTTTGGTGGACTCTGGATACTTAATAATGATGGATTTACATTCAAATATCTATTTTATGACTTACCTATGGTATACTTAATTGCTGTAAAAATGGTACCACTATTAGCAATTTACCTTTTCAGTCAATTTGGTATACGATATTTAAATATTAAGGAAACCTTTAATACATTTTATAAAATAATATACTCGTATAATTGGATACTATTATTTACAATATTAATAATGCCATTCAGTATTATTCCTCAATCATTAATTGTAGAAATCGAAACTTTTGAAATTGTGACTGTAACAATAATGAACTTATTTGCAGCATTATATACAATTAAGCGTAATAGAAATGGTACACAGTATTATCTAATTGCAAATATTATTCTCATTTTAGGAATACTTTCGGTATCATTTAATATTGTATTTGGTTTTTCAACGGTTGAAATACGAGGTACAATAATGAAGGTTGGTTTACTTTTTCAAATGACCGTTTTGTTATTTGCATTAACCAATAAAATTCGGAATATTCAAAAAAATGCTGAAATGCTTTTGAAAGATAGTAAACAAAAATATTTCGACATACTCGAAAATGCAATCGAAGCAATTTTTATTATTCAAGATAAAAAGATAAAATTCAGTAACACTCAATTAAGTATTCTCAGTAAATATCGTGTTAATGAGCTCGTTGATTTCAATGTATTAAACATTGTTCATGAAGAAGATAAAGCAAGAATTGAAAACTTATTAGCCCAACAATCGCGCGGGAATAGTTCGGGGAAAAAAGTAGTTTTTCGATCGGTCGATAAAGAAAAATATGAAAATTGGATGGAAATGATTTCGGTTCCAATTATGTGGGAACAAAAACCGGCATCTCTCAATTTCATGAACGATATAAGTCAAAGAATACTGAGTGAAAAGGAAAAACAACTTTTGGAAAAGCAATTACTTCATGCTCAAAAAATGGAAACAATTGGAACACTTGCTGGAGGTATTGCTCATGACTTTAACAATATTTTGACGCCAATAATTGGATACAGTGAAATCTTACTTGAAACAATAAAAGACGAAGATCAAAAAGATGATATTCTGAATATTAAAACGAGTGCATATAGAGCAAAAGAATTGGTAAGCCAAATTTTACGATTTAGTCATCAAATAGATTCTACTCGCGAACATGTTAACGTAAATAAAATAATAAAAGAAGTTACAAAATTACTTGAAGCAGTTATTCCATCATCAATTACCTTTAAAACAATATTATATTCAGAAGATTTATATGTAAACATCAATCCAACTCAATTACATCAAGTTATAATGAATTTGTGTACAAACGCATATCAATCAATTACACTATTAAAAGGCAAAATAACGTTAACTGTATCAATTGCAGACGACTTAAGTGAACTCCCAATTATAAAGGATGAAACAGAATTGAAATATGTTAAAATTTCAATCGCCGACAATGGCTCAGGTATAGCACCAGAAATTAAAAACAAAATTTTTGATCCATTTTTTACAACTAAGAAAGTTGGTGAAGGAACCGGTTTAGGATTATCGGTAGTCTATGGAATCATTAAAAACAATGGCGGTATTATAATCTGTAACAGCGAATTAGGCATTGGCACACAATTCGAAATCTTATTACCGCTTTGTAATGAAGTGAATACTATAAAAACACAAAAGATAAAACTTCAAAAAGGTAAAAACGAAGAAATTCTAATCGTTGATGATGAAGTAAAAATTGCAGTAATGTTAAAAAAACTAATTGAAACAGAAGGCTATATCGTTACGATTGAAAATAGTAGTTCACAAGCTTTGGAAAAAATTAAAAATAATCCAACAAAATATAGTCTACTTATTTCGGATATTACAATGCCTGAACTAACAGGAATTGAATTGGCTAAATTAGCTTTGGAATGTAATAATAAATTAAAATTCATCTTTGTCACAGGTCATATAACTCAATCATATTCAGAAACAATAAAAGAAATACCAAATTCAAAATTAATACTTAAACCAATTGACTTTTCATTGCTTCATAATGCAATCAATGAACATTTAAATAGCTAATTAACAGTTAAAATGACAATTCATAAACATTCAATACCGTTATTTTTTAGGACGATAAATTTCTTCCTTATTATATTTATTGGTTTGTGTTTTCAATCATTTGCGTCAGACCAAATCGTAAATATAACTTCTGAAAAACAATTTTACAATTTAGCGCCAAACACCTATTGTTTAATTGATTCCAACAAATCATTCACAATCGATCAAATCATTAGCGAAAATTGTCCACTGGTATTCAAGAAGAATAAGCAAAATGAGTTACACAATCCTCATTCTTATTATAATTATTGGTATAAAATTCAAATAGATAACAAATTCCAAATTCCAAAATCAATGGTTTTAGAGTTTGCAAACTCAACAATTTCCAACATTCATGTGTTTGTAAAACGAAATACTAAATTAGTTGAATTTCGTGCCACAGGAAATAGTTTACCTTTCAATACGAGAGATATTAACATTTCCCACTTCTGTTTTCAACTTGAATTTGCAGCAAATGAAAGACTAACCATTTTTGCTCAGATATTACCCAATGGTGATGCTTTAAACACTCCTGTGGAACTTTATGATTCATTAAGTTTTACGAATAAATCGAACAAAGAAGGTTTGTTAAATGGTATTTATTATGGTTTAATGTTTTTAACGATAATTATATCATTTGTAATTCTATTAAGCTTTACTTCTATTTCAAAAAAATCAAACTACATCTTCCTAGGCATTTTACTCTTTTTTACACTTTGGAATGCCACATTAGATGGATTGGCATTCCAATATCTCTGGCCATCAAATCCATGGATTTCGAGTTTTTGTATTTATTCGCTTCCTCTTTTAGGGATTATCTTCATGTCACTTTTTGCTGATGATATAAAAGGGAAACAATTCCTTTCTATCCTAATGTTTTATATCAAATTAATTTTATCCTTAATTATTCTACTTTTTATTCTGTATACATTAAAATTTAACATGTCTTTGGCGTACATTCATGCAATAAGTTTATTATTAGGAGTATGCATGCTTTTACTTACTTTTTTTTCATGGTATATTCACATAAAATGGGAACCAAACTCAGCAAAATACTTTATTAGTTTATTTGCATCAATTCTTGCTTGGCTGATTATCATTTCTTTAAAAACATTTACCGATATTCTTCCATCAGATTTTTATGCATATTCCTTTAAACTTTTTTTAGGTTTTCAAGCAATAATTCTTACAATGTTAGTGGTCTCAAAAATGCGAATCAATTATAGCGAATCCTTTTTTGAAAAACTGATTAATTTAAATACTGATTTAGCGAATAAGAATGAAGAAATCGAAAGTAAAACAAAAGAATTATCAGCTTTTGACAAAGATATTTCATTGATTACAAACCAATTTAAAAAATTAAGCATAGAACTAAAAACGAAAAACGAACAACTTATTCTGGGAATTAATTACACGAAGAATATTCAACAATCACTACTTCCAAATATTTCAGCTAATGCTAAACTTCCAAAACAAATATTCACATTATATAAACCTAAAAATGAGTTAAGTAGCGATACTTATTTTATAAAACAAGTTCAAGACTTTCTTTTTGTCGCTGTAATTGACTGTTCTGGAAGTGGTGTTCCGAGTGCTGTTTTAACAACATTAGTGCAAAACATACTTAGTGCAACGATTGTCGACAAAAATATTTTTGAACTTGATAAAATTTTACTCTTATTACAAAGTCATATCCTCGATTTATTTAATAGTAACAATAATTTCTTTGCATTCGATAGTGTTGATGTTGGTATTATTTCTATAAACATTAAGAACAATTTTTTAAGTTATTCAGGCACTAAAATACCTGTATGGATTATCAATAATGAAGGCGTTAATGAATTCAAAGGTGATACTAATTCATTATGCGATAATAAATCGAAAAGAGAATATCATTTTACAATGTCAACTCAAGAATTAAAACAGGGTGACATGGTCTATTTATTTACAAATGGCTATACCAATCAGTTTAATTCTAAAAACGAAAAATTCATGAAAAAGAATTTAAAAATACTTTTATCCGAAATTCATAGTCATCCAATAAACATTCAACGTTCCGATTTAGAGAAAAATTTCTTACTTTGGAAAGGAAATGAAGAACAAACTGACGATATTTTAATTGTTGGAATCAAGATTTAAAAAAATTCTGAATGCGATATTTCATTAACCTTTCATACAAAGGCACAAATTACCATGGATGGCAAATACAACCAAATGCCATTACGATTCAAGAAATACTTCAAAAAGCACTTTCAACTTTACTAAAAAAAGAGACTGAAATAATTGGTGCAGGTAGAACAGATACTGGAGTACATGCAAGCTATTTTATTGCACATTTCGACACAAGCGATGCCATCGATACTTCGTCTATATGTTTTAGTATGAACCGAATTATTCCAAGAGACATTGTGATTCATTCAATATATGAAGTTCCTAATGAACTTCATAGTAGATTTTCGGCAATATCGCGAACATATAAGTATTATATTTCGCAGACAAAGGATCCTTTTGCACTTGAAACATCGACTTTTATTTGGGGAAAACTAGATATTAAAGCAATGAACGATGCTTGCAATATCCTTTTTGAATATACCGATTTTACCAGTTTCAGTAAATTACATACCGACACAGCAACGAACAATTGTCAAATAATGTTGGCACATTGGGAATTAATTGATAACAATAAATTAGTTTTTACCATTAAAGCCGATCGATTTTTAAGAAATATGGTTAGAGCTGTGGTTGGAACAATTTTAGAAATTGGACGCGGCAAAATGACTCTAGATAATTTCAGAACAATTATTGAATCAAAAAACCGATCAAATGCAGGCGTATCTGCTCCACCTGAAGGATTATTTTTGTGTGATATTAAATATCCGATTTCCCAATAACAACAAAAGCCGACTTTTTCAGGGTCGGCTTTCATAGTTAACGTTTATTTATTTTTATCTCAATAGCAGCACATTTCCCATAGTTTTTTTCTTATCGGAGTTTGAAGACCCTTGTCCTTCCCAGGAAGTACCATCGGCGAAGGTAGCTTCGATCTTCCAGATGTAGCTGTCCATTTTG
>Ga0302292_1000060_pt1 | contig 78639 bp, 82 predicted proteins | sample III_Fen_N2_1_FD_194553 | JGI IMG/M metagenome (GOLD analysis project Ga0302292, IMG submission 194553) | Peat permafrost microbial communities from Stordalen Mire near Abisko, Sweden - III_Fen_N2_1 | ecosystem: Environmental > Terrestrial > Soil > Wetlands > Permafrost | place: Sweden: Abisko...
AGATATTGATGTTTATTTTAAAAAGTATGTTATACTAATTGTGTGTTAAGACACAGGAACAAAGTCGAAGTTTCAATCAAAACTAATCAAAAAATCATATGATGACAGGAACAATCAAGACTCTTACAGACAAAGGATTTGGATTTATCTCTCGCGAAGGCGAAGTTAAAGACCTTTTCTTTCACTCTAAAGAATTAGTTGGCGTTACATTTGACGAACTTCAAACAGGGGACTCAGTTTCTTTTGAAGTTATTCAAACAGAAAAAGGACCAGCTGCTACAAAAGTATCACGCGCATAATAAAATATGCAGATATAAAATACCCCACGATTACCATTTGGTGATCGTGGGGTATTTTATATCTTGATCAAGTGGATTATTTATTTTTTTTAAAGTATAATAAGAATACATTTATTAATAATATACAATATAATTATGGCAAAAAGAGCAACAGCATTAAGTGCACACTTAAAATCAAAACATTCCCCAAAAACAGCAAAAAGACTTGCTGTTAAAAAAGTTATGTTAAAAAACAAAGTAGATAAGAAAAAGTCTGTAAGTAAGAGAACAAAATAATCTTAATTTCAGATTCATATAAAAAGGCCTCATTTATGGGGTCTTTTTATATGAATTAAGTCTAAGTGTTGACAAATTAATTAAATAGTTATATACTTTATGTGTAAGTTGTATTCTCATTGGTTTTCTTGCGCTTGTAGCGCCTATATATAACACTTGTCCCAACGAGTCTTTATGGAAACCTTAAGGGATAAGGTCTCAGTCCGTCTTACTTTTATTTTTATAGACTGAGTAAAAAATATATGTATAAACAAAACAGCCGTGGCGGAAGCCAAGGCCGACCATCTTCTGGTGGTCAAAACAGTAGTTATCGTGGTCGTTCATCAAATAATCGATCAAGATCAAAACCTAGATATGGAGCATCTAGTTCTATTAGTCATTCTCGCTTTATAAGTAAAGCAGATCCAATAGTAAAAGTAGCCCCATATGTCTCAAAACATAAATTTGCAGATTTCAAAATTGATAATGTTATTAAATTAAATATAACAAAGAAAGGATATGTAACTCCAACACCTATTCAAGATGCTGCTATTCCTTTTATATTAAAGGGTCGCGATGTTGTGGGTATTGCAAATACTGGTACTGGTAAAACTGCAGCCTTTCTTTTACCATTGCTTGATAAGATTTTAAAAAATCCAAGAGAAAAAGTTTTAGTTATTGTTCCTACTCGTGAACTTGCAACACAGATCAACGAAGAGTTGATAGAATTTAGAGGAGATTTAAGAATCTTTTCTGTGTGTTGCGTTGGAGGAATGGGGATTTCAAATCAGATTTATGGATTACGTAGATCACATAATTTTGTGATCGGAACACCAGGACGCCTAAGAGATTTGGTTGACCGTAAGGTTATAAATCTTTCTGAATTTCGTTCAATAGTACTTGATGAAGCTGATAGAATGCTTGATATGGGATTTGTAAACGACATGAGATTTATTATGTCAAAAATGGGTCCAAATCGTCAGACATTATTATTTTCTGCAACTATAACAAGTGAGATAGATAAATTGATAAAAGAGTTCTTAACAGACCCAGAAAGTATTTCTGTTAAAACAGGTGAGACTTCTCGTAATGTCGACCAAGATATCGTACGTGTACCCAATGGTGCAGATAAGGTTGATCACCTAAGTAATCTTTTGTCTCAGAAAGAATTTTCAAAAGTTCTTATCTTTGGACGTACAAAACATGGAGTTGAAAAGCTTTGTCAATTGTTGGTCAGACAAGGATTTAAAGCAGAATCTATTCATGGAGATAAGAATCAAAGTAGACGTGCAAGTGCATTAAAGGCATTTCGTGATAATCATAGTCAGATACTTGTTGCGACAGATGTAGCTGCTCGTGGACTCGATATTCCAAATGTAACTCACGTTATAAACTTTGAAGTTCCAGCAACTTATGAAGACTATGTTCACCGTATTGGTAGAACTGGACGTGGAGATAAAGCAGGAAAAGCTTTAACTTTCGTAAATTAATAAATACAATAAAAATACCCCAAAGATTATCTTTGGGGTATTTTTATTGTATAGTTTAATAATATTTTTTTTGGTATACTTATCTTATATGGAAAATTTTAAATTTATATTATTTTCAGTTCTAATTATTGTTTTATTGGGAGGTGCTAGTTATTGGGCTTTTTCTACTATGGAATCAGGAAGCACTCATGTAAGTACCCAGAAGCAAAAAGAATTGGAGCAGAAAAATATAGATTTAGAAAAACAGATGCAAGAACTTGCTAAGCAGAATGATCTTATAAAAACAGAAAATACTGTACAGCCTTCAAAAACCGAAGAAGTAAAAGTTACAGAAACTCCTAAGGTTGCTACAACAACTACTCCAACAAAAGTTACAACCCCAACTAAAGCTCCAGTTTTGAAATATCAAAGTTTGATAAATGATATACAGAAGCTTATAAATGCAAATGTTACTCTTAAATTAAAATCACAAGGAGCTTATGTGGGAACAGTACAGAAATTTTTAAATATATATAATAATACTTCAAATAAAGTTGATAATGATTATGGCCCAAGTATGGTTACTCTTATAAAGAATTTTCAAAAAGCCCAAGGTTTAACTATGAGTGGAACAACTAGTTCTACCTCATATAAAAAGATGATAAGTTATCTTAAAACTAAATAATTTTATTTTTGAAAAGGTAATTCTATAAAGAATATAGCTCCCTCGTTTATGCCGTTGGACTTAGCGTATATTTTGCCATTATGTCTTTTTATGATTTGTTTTGATAAGTATAATCTTAATCCCATACCATCTGTATTCATAAGCTTGGCTTTATTATTACGATAGAATTTACTGAAAATCATAATTTTATCTATAAGATTAAGACCAATACCGGTATCACTTATAAATAGGGTAAGATTTTTTGAGTTTATAATACCATCTATTAGAATTTTGCCATCTTGTTTGGTATAGAATATAGCATTTTCTATTATAGTATCAATAACAAAAGATATCTTATTTAAATCCATTGTTAATAGTGGAATATTATTTGAAAGGGATACTTGGAATGTGATACCTTTTTTGTTAATTTTCTCTCTATATTTTTTGATGGATATTTCTACTATTTCTCGAATAGAGATGGCTTGGAAAAAATATCCAGAAGTATTATTTATATCTTTAATACCAACCAAAACATCGGTAATACTAAGAACTCTATTTGCACTATTATTTACATTTTGTAAATATAAAAGTTTTTCATTTTGAGGTAGATTCTTTTCAAGTTCTTTTGTATTCCATATTATACTTGTGAGTGGTGTTCGGAACGAATGGTTGATTATAGAAATAATCTCATTTTCAAGTTTATCTTTTGTAATTTTATAATATATATATCTATAGCTAATATAAATTGTACTAATAAAAAATATGAGTGGAATAATCCATGTTGGTAAATTGTAAGTTGCTGTCATTTTTTCATTGTTAAGCATCAAGAAAAAAATTACTATTATATATAAGATAGAAAACAAAATTCCAAAAAATCTTGATATTTTTTTCATACCCATATTGTAACTCTTTTTCTGTTATTAAAGAAGATGTAAGTACTTATGTATATATTTGATATAATATATACATGTATATAAAGGTTAAAGTACAAGCAGGGGCTAAAAAAGAAGTATTAAAACAAAAAACCAAAGATAGTTATATTATTTCTGTCAAAGAAAAAGCTGAAAGGAATATGGCAAATAAAAGGGTTTGTGAAGTTTTGGCATTAAGTTTGGGAGTTTCTGTAAAGAATGTGCGTATTATAAGTGGTCACCAAAGTCCAAGTAAAATATTATCAGTTAATTTGCCTGAAAATTTGGTATAATAAATATATTATTAATTAGGCTTATATAAAAACCATGAACATAAATATCAAAGCAACAAATATGGAGTTAACAAGTTCTATAAATGACTACGTAAATAAACGTTTATCTAGTATTCTTAAATTTGTTAAAGATAAAGAAATGATTGCTTATGTAGAGGTAGGAAAGACAACGAATCATCACAAACAAGGAGATGTCTTTAAAGCTGAATTTAATATAGAAATATCTGGAATTAAATTTTATACTTTTTCCGAAAAAGAAGATCTTTATAAAGCAATAGATGACGCAAAAGAGGAATTATTGCGTCAAATTAAAAATAATAAAGAAAGAAAACAAACCTTATTTAAAAGAGGCTCTACTAGTATCAAAAAGATGTTAAAGGGAATGACAGATAGAAATCCTTTTAATTCCAAATATTAATTATTTTTCAAGAAATCTTTATAGCTGATCTCTTTTTTGCCTTCGGGGGTAACTCTTTTTATTGTGAATAGATTGTCCTCATAAGATGCTTCTTTGATTTTAATTCTTATTTTTTTGTCATTTTTTGTTATGAAAAAATATACTCCAGGCCAGCCATAAAATGCACGATATTTGTTATAATTTTCTTTAGAATTTCCACTTATATCTATTTCTCCATCTTCTTTATTTATCTTTGTGCAATATGTTGCATTTGATTCATCTTGTATTTTTGGTGTAATATTTTTTTGGGTAATCTCAGGAAGAATTTCTGAGAGGGTATTTCCTCCTAGTTGTATTAGTTTATTTCGTAATTCATCTTTTGTATCATTTAATTCTATTTTGATTCTTTCCTCTTTCAATATTGGGCCACTGTCTAATTTAAATACCATTTGTTGGATACTGACACCTGTCTCTATATCACCATTTAAAAGAGTAGATTCAAGAGGGGAAGCACCTCTGTATTTTGGAAGTAATGAATAATGGATATTTATAGTACCAAGCCTAGGTGTGTTTATGAGTACTTCTTTTAATATTTTTCCATAAGCAACAACGATAGATAGATCTATCCCAAGTTCTTTAAATTTATTTATAAAATCGTCATCTATTTTTTCTGGCTTTAAACACTCGATATTGTGTTCTTTGGCCCATAAACTAACTGGTGATTCTTGCATATTCATACCACGCCCAGCAGGTGCATCAGGGGAAGTTATTACAATAGATGGTTTGTAGTTATCATGAAATAATATATCAAGAGTTTGACTTGCGATATTGGGAGTACCAAAGAATGCAAATTTAAAATTATTTATCATAATAATTATTCATTAAAAACTTCTTGCAAATCTTTTGCTTTGTCTATAAAAAGTATACCATCTAAATGGTCTGTTTCGTGTTGGAATATATGAGCAAGCAGGCCACTTCCATCCATTGTGAATTTCTTACCTTCTTCGTTGTATGCTTCAACACTTGCTTTTGTTGCTCTGCGGACTTTGCCGTAAATAGGTCTTACAGATAAACATCCTTCTGACATTAACTTTCTGTCTTTTGAAATTTTCTTAAATATTGGATTTATGAATACAAGATCATCATGACGATCTTTCTTGTAGTTTAATTCTTCTGTAGAACCTTGACCTCTTATAAAATCTTCATCAAAAATTCTTCCAGATACCACAAAGATTCGAAGAGATTCTCCGATCTGAGGTGCTGCGATAGCCACACCATCATTCTGAGAATGAAGTGCTTCTTTCATGTTTTCTAAAATTTCTTTAATTTTAGGTTTTGTTATATTAGAAATAGGTACTTCTTTTGCAATTTTGCGCAATACCTTATCTCCATTTTGAACAATTTTAAACATAATTTTATTTTATATTTTTTATATATTCTAGCAATTTAGGAATTTTAACAGTATCTTGGGAACGATTACTCATATCACGGAATATTACAGAATTTTCCAATGCTTCTTTTTGTCCGAATATTATAGCGTATTCCATACCAAGCTTTTCTGCTATAGCAAGCTGAGCGCCTAAGTTATCTTTTGAAATAGATTGAGCTATTGGAATTTTACCTTTTCGTAGTATTTCAATAACGTTTAAAGATTTTAATTTTGCATCAAAACCAAGTTGGATGAAATATATTTTAGGTTTTTTGATTATACGAGGAGATAATTTTGCAAACCAAGGAGCTTCTACTATACGATCTACACCAATAGAAATACCAACTGCGGGAATATCTTTCTTGCTTCCAAGTTGTCTTCCTAGATAATCATAACGGCCACCACCTGTGATGGCGATCTTTTTACCAGTCTCTGGGTCTTCTTGGACTATTTCAATGACTGTTCTTGAATAATATGATAATCCACGAACGAGACATTTATTTATAGAATAGGGGATTCCTGTTTCTTCCAAATATTCTAAAACTTCCTTGAAATGTTTTTTACAGTTTGGGCATAAATGAGAAATACTCTCTGGTGCGTTCTGGTTTAATTCGATTGTTTTTTCTTCTTTTGAATCAAGTATACGAAGTGGGTTTGTTTTTAATCTCTCTCTATCTATAACAGGAAGAATATTAATATTCTTTTTATAGAAAGAAGTTAATTCTCTTATGTATGAAGATCTGCATTCTTTATCCCCGATAGAGTTGATATCAATAGAAAGATTTGTTGCTCCGGCTTCTGTAAGGATAGTCCAAGCTGTTTTTATAACAAGTGCATCAAGGATACTCTTTTCACTTCCTATGATGTCCATATCAAACTGCCAGAATTGACGATAGCGGCCTTTCTGAGGGTTATCATGACGAAATACTGGTCCGTAACTATAAAGCATTACAGGCTGAGGAATAGCTTGCATTCCATGTTCTATATAACTACGCATAGTACCTGCAGTGTGTTCAGGGCGAAGAGCTAAATGATCACCACCTTTTGTTTTAAGTGTGTACATTTCTTTATCTATAATATCTGTACCTATTCCAATAGAAGAAGTGAAAACATCTTCACTTTCTACTATAGGAGTTTCTATTGGTTTGAATCCATAGTAAACTGCAATCTCTTGAGCCTTCTCAAAAAATCCTTGGAATTGATAATACTGAGTATCAATGATATCTCTCATTCCTTTAACTGAAGATATAGGTCCTTTGTTTGTTTTTTTCTTATCCATAAATTGTATTATTTATTCTCTTTATAATAACCTGGTAAGTATGAAATATTATTAAATGGTAGAAGTCTTAAGTAAGCTCTGCCTATTATTAATTTGTCTGTTAGTTTTGTTGTAAGAGGTTCTCCCCACATGCGAGAATCTGAACTTCTGTTTCGATTGTCTCCCATAACAAAATATTCATCTGATCCTGTTGTGTAATTACTTGTTGTATTAAATTTTTCGTCTATATATGGTTCTGTGAGAGTAAAACCATTTGGATTTTCTTTGTTGATGATTGTAACTTCTCCATTTTTAATTGACACTTCTTCATTTGGTAAACCAATAATTCTTTTTATGAAAAATCTTTTTGTGTCACCAGGGTAACGAAAAATTATTACATCTCCACGATGAGGTGATCCAATAAGATATGATAATTCGTCTACTATTAAATACTCACCATCATGAAAAGTAGGGAACATAGATTCTCCGCTTACCACGAAAGGCTGAGCGATGAACATTCGGATAGGTACAACTATAAGAAGTGCAATAACTGCAAACTTTATAAGGTCCCAAAAATTCCTCATATTCTTTTTAAACTTTGCACTAAAATGAGTTTTTTTATTATCAACTTGGATATTATTATTTTCCATATAGGCCTTATTTTATCATATAAATAGTATTGACAGAATAGGTCAATATGTTTTATGGTATGTTTTATTCTTTCGAGGTCTGACCTCTACGGGAGAGGTCGTCCCTCGGAAGAATATGGAATTTATGTTATTATAAAAAAATGATCTTAATCGTAGGGCTTGGAAATCCAGGAAAAGAATATAAAAATACTCGCCATAATGTTGGCTTTATTATTCTTGATGATATTTTGAAAGATATTAATTGGGAGAAAAGTTCAAAAGGTAAACTTTTATATTATCGTGATAGTGATATAGAATATATTAAACCGCAAACTTTCATGAATGAATCAGGTTTGTCTGTTTCTTATGTTCAAAAAAAACATGAATTAAATTCTGAAAATATTATCGTAATTCATGATGATATCGATTTACCATTTTCTCAAATAAAAATTTCTTATGATAGAGGTGATGGTGGTCACAATGGAATAAAATCAATAATGAATCATTTAAAATCTCAATCTTTTGTTCGTGTAAGAGTTGGAGTTTCTATTTTGGATGAAAATAATATTTTACGTAAACCAGATGTTTTAGGTACTTTCTCTAAAAATGATTTAGAAATTATTAAAGAAAAGATATCTCCGAGTGTACATGAAGTTATCCAGATGATTATCACAGAAGGAAAAGAAATTGCGATGAATAAATTTAATATTAAATAAAAAATCCCTCTATAGTGAGGGATTTTTTATTTACTCTAATTATTCAGCTTTCTTTTGGTCTTCTAAATAAACTAGTGTCATTCTTTGTTCTTTTGGTTCAAATAATGTTACTTGGAAATTATAAGTCTTACCAAGTTCTAATGTTTTCTTTAGTTTTTCTTCAGAACCAAATCCTGAGTTGTGAGCAAGTCCTGCAACTCCTTGTTTGATAGAGATAAGAGCACCGTGTTTGTTGAATTTAATTACAACTCCTGAAACAATATCTCCTTTCTTTAGAGTATTTTCAAATTCTTTCCATGGGTTTTCTTTAAGAGCTTTAACTGAAAGAGATATTTTACCATCTTTGATTTCAATTATTTTTGCTTTAACACTATCTCCAACTTTAAACATTGAGCGTGGATCTTCTACTAGACCCCAATCAATTTCTGATATATGAACAAGTCCTTCAAGACCTTCTTCAAGTTTTAGGAATACTCCAAAGTCTACGATTCCTGCAACTGTACAGTCTAGTTCATCACCAACTGCGTACTTACCAACAATTTCTTTTCTTTCTTCTGGGTTATTGTCTTTTTCAGAGAAGATAAGTTTACCTTCTTTTGGTAATGCTGAAATCATAACAACGTTTATACGCTTACCGATAAGCATCTTTAATGCTTTCAATATTTTATCTTTATCTGAATCTTCTACTCGTGGGTAATGTTCACTCTTTAGTTGACTTGCAGGTAAGAAACCAGCGATACCTTGCCATTCCAATATAAGTCCACCTTTGTTGGCTTCTTTAATTGTAAGTTCAAGAGTAATTTTTGATTTGATTGCTTTTTCAGCCTCACTCCAAATAAGAGCTTGCTTAGCTTCTTTCAAAGATAATTCAATGTATCCTTCTTCGTTGTCAGTTCCTACAACCTTTGCTTTTACAACGTCACCAATGTTTACTTTTTTGATGATGTCTTTTGCATTTATAAATTCACGTCCATAAATGATACCTGTACCAAATGGTGTAAGGTCAATATAAACAGATGATTTTTGGATAGAAATAACAGGTCCTTCTACTAGGCTATCAACCTGTGGTGGAACTTCTGCTTTATCAAGCATTTTACCAACACTTGAAAGTTCTATTTTTGCATGTTCTGCAATGTTTGTAACTATATCGTCGTTTTTCATAATATTTTTTCCAAGAATTTTCGTCCTGGAACTAAAAAAACCGCTTCATGCGGCCGCAGATTGATTTTCTTTATTTGTTTGGCCTCCAAATCAAAAAAAGGGTTAAATTCAAACTGAGCTTGTAATACAATATTTATACTACATATTGACCTTTTTTGCAATACTTATAGTGTATGTTATTATATGTGTATGAAATTAATCGCTTACATAAAAAAATTTATTGAATATTTAGAAATGAAGATTAGGCATAAGCTAAGTCATTGGCCTGTTTTTTATGCATTTCTTGGAAGTATTGGAGTCATCTTAATCTGGAGGGGAGTTTGGGTTATTGCAGATGATGTGAATATGCCAGGATGGATGTCTCTAGTTTTAGGAGTTTCTATCTCTATTATTATTGGATTATTTGTATCATTCTTTGTTGGAGACAATATAATAATATCTGGTATAAAAAGACAAAAGAGGACCGATGAAAAGACAGAAGAAGAAATTAAAAAAGAGGAAGTTACATTAGATGAGATAAAAGAAGACTTAGAAGAAATCAAAGAAGATATTGTAGATATAGAGAATAAAAAATAATTCAGATAGTGCTTTCGCCACTATCTGAGGGGATTTTAATTTGATATAATATAAATTATGAGTATAAGAAGACAACCTTTAATAACAGGGCAGTATTATCATATATATAATCGCGGAGTAGATAAAAGAGATATTTTTTTAGATAAAAATGACATTAATCGTTTTATTGAAAGCATTAAAGAATTTAATAGAATTGAAAGAATAACTAGTCTTGCAAATTTACGAAAGTTTAAACAAGATTCTCAGATAGTGGCGAAAGCACTATCTAAAGATGAGTTAATTTCTATTGTTGGATATTGTATTAATCCAAATCATTTTCATTTTATATTAAAACAGTCTGTAGATGGAGGAATTGCAAAATTTATGCAAAAACTTCAAAGTGGTTATACTTATTATTTTAATATTAAAAATTCTAGATCAGGGTCTTTATTACAAGGGGTTTTTAAATCTCAGATTATAAATAATGATAATTATTTTAATAAATTAATAGGATATGTTAATAAAAACTATTTAATTCATACTATACCTTCCAATAAAGATTATTTAGTTTTTTCGGGAGATTATGAATATGAAAATAATAAATTTAATCTTATTTCTAAAAAAGAAGGAGAAAGAATTTTAGAAATTTTTGGAGGCATAAATAAATTTAAAAAACATTGTAATGAGATTGTTTCTATTATTAGAGAAGAAAGGGGTAAAAAATCCTTACTGGAAGATGAAGATTTGAACGTAATAATAGAAAGTCTTCCAGATAGTGGCGAAAGCACTATCTGAGGGATTTGAGGGTTTAAGGGGGTTTGGTTTTATATTTTAATTATCTTTCTTTCTTTATTATTTTTTATTTGATATAATGTACTTATGATTATCACATATTTAGGAAAGCAATTCTTTAAAATCGGGCAGGGTAGTTTAACTGTCGCCTTTAATCCTATAAGTAAAGATTCTAAATCTTCTATTTCACCATCTAGGTTTGGTTCAGATATGGCGCTCTCTACTATCAACCACCCAGACTACAATGGTTTTGATATGGTGTCTCATGGAGATACTGTTCCTTTTGAGATTAGTAGTCCAGGAGATTATGAAATAAAAGATATTTTTATAAAAGGTATTATGACCAATACTGAAATTTCTGGTAAAAAATATATCAATACTATTTATTCTCTTTCTATTGAAAATATTTCATTATGTTTTCTTGGTGCAATTTCTGATGAAAAGTTAAGTTCTGGTGTTCGTAGTCAGATAGGATCACCAGATATATTATTTGTGCCAATTGGTAATGAAAGTCTGTTGACTCCAGCACAAGCATACAAACTCGCAGTAACGCTTGAACCAAAGGTTATTATCCCTATGGATTATGATGAAAAAACATTAAAAGTTTTCTTGAAAGAAGCTGGACAAGAAAAAGTAACTCCTATTGAAAAGCTTACAATTAAAGCAAAAGAATTAATTGGTCGTGAAGGTGAAGTTGTCGTATTATCATCATAATTTTTAAATGTATGCGTGAATATATAAAAAAATTACAATCAAAAACAGAAGAAACTCGAAAGCATATACTTGTCTGGTTACTAGTCGCATGTATGTCTATTGTTTGTCTTATATGGGTTGTTAGTCTTAGTTATAAATTCCATAAAGAAACTACACCAGTTGTAGAAAATACAGCAAAACCTTTTTCACTTCTAAGTAAAACAATTTCTGATACATATAAAAATGCAACAGCAAGTGTTGGCAGAATTTCATTCTCAGGAAAAAAAGTCGAGACACAAACCCCTGATAAGGTTATAGATTTAATATTAGTAGAAAAACCTAATCAATAATTATGGCCAAAGAAAAAGAAAGTATATCTGCTCCCGAGGAGATAAAGAGTAGTCACGTAAACGTCGTTAATGTTGAGATAAGTACAGAGATGAAAGAATCGTTCATAGACTATGCTATGTCGGTTATTACTGATCGTGCACTTCCTGATGTTCGTGATGGATTAAAGCCAGTTCACAGACGTATTCTTTATGCTATGAATGAAATGGGATTAAATCATCAAGGACGTTTTCGTAAAAGTGCGGCAGTAGTCGGAGATGTGCTCGGAAAATATCACCCTCATGGCGATGTTGCTGTTTATGATTCTATGGTAAATATGGCACAAGATTTCTCGTACAGATATCCGCTTATTCATGGACAAGGAAACTTCGGCTCTATCGATGGTGATGGTGCTGCTGCTATGCGTTATACGGAAGCAAAAATGTCTAAAATTTCTTCACTACTACTTCTTGATCTTGAAAAAGAAACTGTAAATTTTAATCCAAACTATGATCAGACTCGTAAAGAACCAGCTGTTCTACCTACCGCAGTTCCTAGTTTACTTTTAAATGGAACACTTGGTATTGCTGTTGGAATGGCAACCAATATTCCTCCTCACAATTTAGCTGAAGTTGTAGATGCAACTATTCACCTTATAGATAATAAAGATGCAACCACAGAAGACCTTATGCAATTCATTAAAGGTCCAGATTTCCCAGTTGGAGGTATTGTTTACGGGCAAGCAGACTTGCTCCATGCGTACTCTACGGGGCGTGGTGGAGTAGTTACTCGTGGGGAAGCTGAGATAGTAGAACAAAAGAGTGATACATTCCAAATCGTAATCACATCGATACCATACCGTGTAAATAAATCAGCCCTTATCGAATCTATCGCAGCACTTATCCAAGAGAAAAAGCTTGAAGGTATAAAAGGTCTTCGTGATGAATCTACAAAAGATATCCGTGTGGTTATCGACCTGAAGAGTGGAGTTATTCCTCAGAAAGTTTTAAATTATATTTACAAACACACACAACTTGAACAATCATTCAACTTCAACATTGTTGCTCTTGTTGATGGTATTCCGCAAACTCTTTCGCTAAAAAGTTTACTTAGTGAATTCATTTCTCACAGAGTTGTTATTGTTCGTCGTCGTACAGAATATGACTTACGAAAAGCAAAAGAAAGAGAACATATTCTTTTAGGTTTAAAGAAAGCACTTGATCATATCGATCGTGTTATTACTGTTATCCGTTCTTCGAAAGATACAGCTGTTGCAAAGCTTAATTTGATGAAAGAATTTAAATTCTCAGATCTTCAAGCTACTGCTATTCTTGAAATGAAACTTCAGAAGTTGGCAGGTTTGGAGCGTAAAAATGTAGAACTTGAATTAGCAGAAAAACAAGCTTTGATAAAAGAGTTAGAATCCCTCCTTGCAAGTCCAAAGAAAATGATGAAAATCATTTCAGATGAGTTGATTGCTATAAAAGAAAAGTATAGTGATGCAAGACATACTCGTGTGATAAAAGGTGGAGTAAAAGCTATAAACGAAGAAGATCTTATTCCAGAGAAAGAATCAGTTCTTGTGTTTACCAAGGGTGGATATGTAAAACGTACAGATCCTTCTGAATATCGCACACAAAAGCGTGGAGGTGTGGGAGTGATAGATATAGAACCAAAAGATGAAGATTTTGTCACAATGCTTGTATCTGCAAATACTCATTCTGATTTATTATTCTTTACCAATATGGGTAAGGCTTATCAGATTAAAATGTATGATATTCCAGAAGGAAAGCGTGCAACAAAAGGTAAATCTGTTATGAACTTCATATCTCTTTCTGCTGAAGAAAAAGTCACATCTATTTTACCTATTGATAAAGAAACAAAAAAGACAGTTGAAAGCTTGATGATGGTAACAAAAATGGGTGTAACTAAAAAGGTTGCTGCCGAAGGCTTTAAGGATGTACGCAGAAGTGGACTTATTGCCATCAAACTCGATAAAGATGATGAGCTTCAAGCAGTTCTCGCAATATCAAAAGGTGATGATGTTATGATTGCAACAACACTTGGTCAGTCAATACGATTCAAAGAAACAGATGTCAGAGAAATGGGTCGCGGTGCTGGAGGAGTACGCGCTATTAAACTCGGAAAGAGTGACTTTGTGATAGGAGTAGATAGAGTTCCAAAAGGAGACAATTCACTTTCTATTTTGACATTAAGTTCTAATGGTCTTGGTAAGAAAACTAATATAAAAGAATACAAAACACAAAATCGTGGAGGTTCAGGTATTAAAACAGCAAAAGTTACAACAAAAACAGGAAATCTTATTGTTGCTAAAATAGTTAAAGATGAAAGTGAAATAATTGCTGTATCTCAAAAAGGACAAGTTATACGAGTAAGTTTGGATTCTATTCCAACTTCTGGTCGTCAGACTCAAGGAGTAACAGTAATGAAGCTTCGCGCAGGGGACAACATCGCATCAATAACATTCTTATAATATTATTTTGGTTGTGATACAATATATACATGTTTACTAATCCAGAAAAAAATATTTTACATTTAGGTCTAAAGGAAGGAATGCGTGTTGCAGACCTAGGAGCAGGATCAGGCTTCCACTCTATTGCTGTTAGTAAAAGAGTAGGTCCTAGTGGTAAGGTGTATGCTGTAGAAGTTCAAAAAGATTTAGTTAAAAAATTAGAAAGTGAAATAAAACATTTAGGGATTTCAAATATAGAATGTATCTGGGGTGATATCGAAAGACTTGGTGGTACAAAGATCGCCGATGGGAATATGGATGTTGTTATAATTTCTAATGTATTATTCCAAGTGGAAGACAAGCTCGGTATTATTGATGAATCTCGTCGCATCCTCAGAAAGGGTGGCGAGATTCTTTTGATTGATTGGAATGAGTCATATGACGGAATAGGGCCAAAACCTAAAAATATAGTTTCTGAAGATATGTCTAGAAGTTTATTTGAAAAAAGAGGGTTTAAATATATAGAAAATATTTCCACAACAGACCATCATTATGGTATAATTTTTAGATATGAATAATTTTCAGACAATTTTGGTTGCAGTATTTATGGCTTTCTTTATTTTTGCTGTTATGATTTTTTCGGGAGCTATTAAAATAGGAGGAAGTTCATCTACTAGTGGAGTTACTGGGAAGATAGTAATTTGGGGAACTTTTCCAAATTCTGTTTTTTCAAATGCTTTAGATAATCTTGGAACTGCAAATAAAGATTTAAAATTAAATTATATTAAGAAAAATGCAGATACATATCAACAAGACTTAGTTGAAGCTTTTGCAAATGGGCAGGGTCCTGATTTATTTGTTATTACCCCAGATATGATACAGAGAAATAGCAATTTTATTTACAAAATACCATACGCAAGTTACCCTGAAAAAACATTCACAGATTCATTTATAGATGGAGCAAGTGTTTATTTGGATAGTACTGGAATTGCAGCTCTTCCTCTTGTTGTTGATCCGATTGTTTTATATTACAACAAAGATATTCTTTCTAATGAAGGTATAATAAATCCAGTAAAAACTTGGGATGAATTATTTACATTAAATTCCACTCTAACTAAAAGAGATAATACTGGAACAGTAAGTCAAAGTATGATCGCTCTTGGTCAGTATGGGAATATAAATAATGTTAAAGATATACTTGCAACTTTACTTTTTCAAAACAGTAATCAGATAGTCAAAAGAACTGATACTGGTTTTACTGCAGCTTTAACTGATAACCCTCTAAAACTTTCCATAGGCCCAGTTCAAGCAGTTGTTAAATTCTTTACAGAATTCTCAAATCCTTCAAATTCTGCATATTCATGGAATCGTTCATTGCCCAATTCTATAGACATGTTTACTTCTGGTAAGCTTGCTTTTTACATAGGCAGAGCAAGTGAATTATTTAGTATTCAATCTGTAAATCCAAACTTAAGTTTTAATGTGACTCAAATTCCTCAGATTAAAGATTCCTCAACAAAACGCACTTATGGAGAAATATATGCTGTTGCTATAAATAAGAAAACAGCTAACTTAGCTGGAGCTATTACTATAGCAGGGAATTTAAGTACAGGAGATAATGCTAAGAGTATATCAGTAGCTACATCGTTGCCTCCTGTATCTAGAGTTTTACTTTCTGATAAACCAGCAGATAATCCATATTTGTATACATTTTTTAATTCAGCTCTTATTGCAAGGTCTTGGCCTGATCCAGATAAAATAAAGAGTGATTCTGTTTTTAAAGAATTAATAGAGAATATATTATCAAATAATTTGTCTGTTAGTGATTCTATCAGTAAGGCACAAGGTCAACTTGAACAGTTAATTAAAAACAAATAATACATGAAAAAATTTTCTATATTTATTATTACAATAGTAACACTGTTTGCACCAATATTTTTTTGTAACGCAGAGAGTGTGGCTATGTCTACATCAAATGTCACTAAAGATAAAGCAACTTTAAATATTTCTGGCTTAACAATAGCCAGTAATTATTATTTAAATCTTAAAGATTCTAGTGGTGTTGTTGGGTATAAGAGTATTATACCTGTAAGTAATAATTACAGTGTTTCTTATGGAGCATTAAATTCAAGTACTACATATACTGCTTCTATTTATTCTGGCATGTATGAATCAGGTTCTCCTCTTTCGACTGCCAGTTTTAAAACTCTCGATAATATAATAACTCCAGAAACTATTAATCCCACTTTGGCCATAAGTGCGATAGGGTCAGATTCTGTAAGTTTGACTGTGGGTGGATTCCCAACAGATGGATCACAATCATTTAAAATAGATATTAAAGATAGTAATTCTAAAGTTGTTCAAACAATAGAAAAAAGTTTAAATGGTACATTTAAAATTAGTGGATTAAGTAGTGGTGTATCTTACTCAGCTTTTTTATATTTAGGTGCAAGTGAAACAGCTTCAAAAATTAATGGTTTTACAACATTAATATCAGGATCATTATCAGCATCTACTGGTAATGTAACTTCAAAAGGAATCAAGCTCAATGTAACTATAGTAAAGGGTTCAAATTACTTTGTTCAAGTTTATAAAAAGGGAAGTACAACTCCGGTCGCTTTTGTTAGTGGAACTTCCACTGGTAATAGTGCGAGTGATGTTGTAAATTTTGTTGATAAACTTAACCCAAGTACTTCATATACAGCTTCTCTCTTTTTAAGAGGAAGTGAGGTTTCTTTGTTTGATTATGATTTTTTTACATCTGAAGCAAGTACTATAACAATAAGTACATACAATCTTTCTGGTACTACTGCTGGTTTGGAATTTAATGGACTTAAACCAACTCAAGCTTATACTGCTTTTATAAAAAATGATGATTCTTCTGGAAATACAAAAAGTTATTCTATGGAAGTTAAACTTCCTGCTGACAATAAAAATGGATCACGAACTGTAATGTTTGATAATCTAGATTCCAACTCTGTATATATTGGTGGAATAGTTGGGGATGTAACTATAAAGTTTATTACCACAGAAGCTTCAGCTTCTAGTTTAGATTTTAAAATTTTTTATGAGACCTTAACAAATGCAAATAATCTATATTCTAGCTCTATAGAAGGAACATCAGCAGGGAATTATACTGTGGGTTCAAGAGCAGAACTTAAAAAAGTTATTGATGATATTCCTAAAAACATAGAAACAGTTTCTGGTTTAACTCAAGCTGAAATAGATGGATATGTTACAGAACTAGAGACTGCAATAACTCTTTTTGGATCAAAGGTTGTGGGAGGAGTTGTTACTCCTAAAACTACAACAGATACAACAGTAAAATCTGGCTTTTTTGGTAAGGGTGGGGGTATATTGCCATCTTGTCCAGATACTGGATGTGGCTTCAATGACCTAATGAAAGCTATCAATAATGTTATTACATTTTTAATATTTACCATCGCAACACCACTTGCTGCTCTTGGCATTATGTATGCTGGCTGGCTTTACCTTAGCTCTGGTGGTAGTGAAGAGAATGTTACTAAAGCGAAACATATTCTCAAGAATATAGTTCTTGGTTATGTTATAGCACTCGCTGCTTGGCTTATAGTACATACAATTCTTTCAACATTAGGATTTACAGGAGATTCATTTTTAGGTTAATTATTAATAATATTTAAAAATCCGCCTTTGTGTAAAACTATGGCGAGACAAAGTATGAAAATTTTAAAAACAAAAAAATACAGTATTTTATCAAATATTTCAAAATTCAGTTTTATTATAGTGTTTGCTCTTATGTTGATGACACCTATTTTATTTGCAGGGGCAGTTGATACAGTTGGAACAAATGTTACCACCACAATAGCTAACCCACTGGGCCCAGATGGTCCTCAAACTATTCCAGATTTTATAAAAAAAATAATAGAGATAGTTGTCACTATCGGAGTTCCCATTGTTGTACTTTCTATTATTTATACTGGTTTCCTTTTTGTTAAAGCTCAAGGTAACTCTGAAGAAATTACAAAAGCAAAGAAGTCGCTTATGTATACTCTGATAGGGGCTGCATTATTATTAGGAGCGTTTGTAATAGCACAAGCTATTGGAACAACAATTAATGATATTAAGAAAGGAGCTTAATTTATTAGCAAAAAACGGTCGAACAGATTAAAAGTTAAGATAATATGATTATATAAAAATATGCTTACATGTAGTTCAATAACAAATTTAACAAGTTTTATCGATTTTCTTTCCTGTATTTTATCTAAAGGAATAATTCCTCTTTTAGTAGGGGTAGCTGTAGCTGCGTTTATGTATGGAATTATTCAGTATTTCTTAAATCCTGAGAATGAAGAGAAAAGAAAGGCTGGTAAGAGTTTTATGATTTGGGGAGTAATAGCATTATTTGTAATGGTAAGTTTCTGGGGAATAGTAAATATTTTTCAAGGCACATTTACTTCTGGTGTTAGTAGTGATGTTAAAATGCCTAAATTACCACAAGAATAATGTATTGTATATATTATGTCTTGTTGATATAATATAAGGGTGAATTTGATTTTATCTCCTATGTCGATAGGATTTAATAAAATTATTATAAGTTTAAATTGATAATTAGTTTTTAAAAATATGAAAAAATATATTTTGTTAGTTTTAGGTTTAGTTACTGTTCCAGCTGTTACTTTTGCTGCTGGGAACACAATAGGAGGTATTATAGTAACATTGATCGGTTACTTGAATTACATAGTTCCAGCATTGGTTACTATCGCTGTTGTTTACTTTATTTGGGGAGTTATTTCTTTTATAACTTCATCTGATGAAGAAGCAAAAAAGATGGGCCGCACAAAGATTATAAATGGTCTTATTGGATTGTTTGTAATTGTTGCTTTCTGGGGTATTATTGCTGTTGTTAAGAATTCTTTTGATATTGGTAATGCAACAGGACAAAACATAACTCCATGTGTCCCTACTTCAGATAATAATATGGGTGCAAACTGCTAATTAATATATGAAATTTGAAATTATTCCAAAAGCAGAGGCGAGTGTTACATCTCTTATGAATAGTATAAATAAAGTGATTATTAATCCTTTAATAGTACTTTTATTTTCTCTTGCTGTGGTGTATTTCATTTATGGTTTACTTCAATATTTACTTTCTCCAGATAATGAAGAAATACGTAAAACAAGTAAATCTCATATGCTTTGGGGGATAGTAGGGATGTTTATAATGGTTTCAGTTTTTGGAATCATGAATCTTATTACGAATACCCTTGGAGTTCCAGTAAATTAGAGTTTAGGTTTATATAAAAAAAGAGCGTATCACGAAAGTGATACGCTCTTTTGATTTAATTTATTTGTCGTGTTCTACGATCAAATATAAGTACTTCAATTGTTCCATTGTGTTTTGAGTTGGATTTAAACCATAAGTCTTGATTTTCAGGACCTGGTGTTAAATTAACATCTTTCGAACCTACTTTTCCATAAGCAAGTTTTCCAACGCTATTTCTTACACAAAATGGTACAGTTGCATTTTCAAAGGTACATTTTTGCCCATATTTCAGTTGAATATAGTTTTCAATATTAAACTCTGTATCTAAATTGATTGTTTTACGATCAATTTCGATAAGGGTTGTTTCGTATATTGGAACTTTAGTCAATTTATTAAACATTTCAACAACAAAATTAATGGTCCAAATAGAAATTGTAATAGTTATTGCAAAGAGGATTATGTTCCATAAAAGACTTTTAATTTTTTGCCCAATAGTTTTCTTGGGTTTGTCATGTCCATGGTGATCGTCATGACCACCATGTTCATCTTTAGATTTATCGTCTTTATGTTCCTCATGTCCCTTTTCAGATTTTTTATCATCTGGTTTCTTTTCAGTTGCTTTTACAGCTTCTTTCTTTTTTCCTCTCCATAATATTATGGAGGCGATTACTATACCAACAATTATTGGTATAGATAATCCGATTAAAAAGTTTCCCATTTTACTTTCCTCCTCCTAATAACAGATTACTTTTTGTTACATCTTCAACCAATGTGGTTAAAAGTGGAGTTGCTTTTCGTTTCTCAATCTCTACTACTCCAGGTAAATTAGCAATTTTTTCATAATACTCTCTTTCAACATCTAATTTTGTCTTTAGACCTTGAGCTTCGAGTTGAGCAACCTTAAGGTTACCTTCAGCTTCAGCAATTTTAGCTTTAGCTTTTTCTTCCGCTACATAAGTAACAGTTGATGCTTCAAGCAGTTCTTCTTTTTTATCACCACCAATTTCTACTTTATCTAATTTGGCATCCTCAATTTCATAACCAAGGATTTTAATGATACCACTCCCTTTTTCTTTGCCAGGGATTGTTTCATTTAATTTACATAAGAGTAAAGAAAATTCATCATTTTTGATATCTGAAGATATGTTATCTCCACCTAAATTAGAAAAAGTTTTTTCTTTAGTAAAAAGTAAAACTTCTGATAAACATTTTGTTTGAACTTGCCCATAAGCATTATCGTTACCAAATATTGGCAATAATGCATTTGTAGGCTTTAAGGTTACAGTAAAGTAAGCATTAAGTGGTACACCTTTTGAATCTTCACCTTCTTCTAATAACATGGCATATTCAAATGGTTTAACAATTAAGTATGGAGTCATTTCATCACGAAGAATAATTTCTCTTTTTCCTCCTTCTGTAGACTTCCATTCTAACCATTGTTGACGTCTTTCATGTATAGAATAGAATGGATAAATTCCAACCCAGTACATTCCCAAGAAACTTTTTTGCTTTAGTGATTCCTTTAAATTTTCAGGATAATCACTAGGCAAATCAGCGAAAGCTTTTATATTGTAGTTGTCTTTGACATCTACATACAAAGTTTTAGATGGTAGTATGACTCTGCCTGAAAATTTCTTTCCATTCATAACATACACAGCTTTATTCTCTCTACCAAATGTAAAGAAAATATTTTTCGGTGCAAAAAATTTATAACATAATACCCAAAAAATAAAAGGGGATATAATTAGTAAACCAATTATAAATCCTATCATTGTTTCAGAACTAGTTATAAATCCAATAAAGGTTGCAATGCTTGTTGCAACTTCATTTAGAAAGCCCAGTATCATATCGAAACCAGAGCTAAAAAAATCCATTAAATTTTCCCACATAAATTGTTGTTTTAGTTTATTATTTTTTCAAGTTTATTTAAGTATATTATATCACTCTTATACATAAAAGTCAAGGTATATTATTCTATTTTATACTTATAAATAAAGGCTTATATTCTTCATTTGATTTTTTTCACAAAAATGCTATACTATTTAAGTTTTATTTTAGGGTTATGTTGGTTGGCCTTATCGTCTAACGGTTAGGACATCGGCTTTTCAAGCCGGTAATCCGGGTTCGATTCCCGGTAGGGTCACAAAGTAAAAAGTCTCACGAAAGTGAGCTTTTTTCTTTGTGACCCTAAGCAAGCAAACTGCTTTGCTTGCGTCCGGGAAGCGAAAAGCTTTTCATTAAATATTTATATGAAATATAAATATTTTGAAAAGGTGTACTGAACCTGTAAGGTTCGATAAGCGTACTAGCGGTCCCGGTCCAGGAAGCGAAAAGCTTTTGTGTCTTTTTTAAAATTCTATTTTAAAAAAGTACAAAAGGTATACTGTTCTCGTAGAGAAAGATATCCCGGTAGGGTCACAAATTTAGTAAAACTTAATATAAAAAATTAAAGCGGGACTTTTATGTCCCGCTTTTTTATTCTAGCCTTTTAAAATATTTATTCTTCCATATAATTGTTCCAGAAAATTCAATTAGATCTCTGGTTTTACTTTCTGGAAAATTTCTTAATGAACACATTGCTATTTCAAAATACTCCCAAGCTCTATCTTGTCCGTATTTGATTGCCCCACATTCAATCATAAGTTTCCTAATCTTATTTTTTTCGTCTTCAGAAAACTTTTCTTTTTTCCCGAACATTTCTTCTAAAAAGGAATAATTCTTAGAATTTGTCATAGCAAATGATATTGGTATAGTATATTTACCATTTTGAAAATCTTCTAAATCTTCTTTACCAAAATCCCAAGCATCATTGGCAAGTATATAGGCGATACCAATGTTTTTACCAATTACCCCGAGACGTTCAATAGTCTCATTATCAGCACCGGCAAGTATTGCTCCAAGCTTAAATGCTTCCTCCCAAAAGTTAAACAACGTAGCTCTTTTTATACACTCAGATTCAAAAGGTCGGTTTTTCTTTTCAATAAAACCACCTTTTATAATTTTTTCATCCAAAGAAAAAAGCGTGTTTATTGCTTTATGGTTTTTTGTTTCGCCAATCATCTTATTAGAAAGAGATAAATAAGTATTAGCGAACAAAAATAACTCAGTACTACAGCCCTTATCTGCTACATCATCGTAACAATAATAAGCTGTATCTCGAACTTCAATAGCAGCACAAGCATGGACTATTTTCTTCCAATTTTTTCCGCCTGCAATTTCATATGCCAACCTAACGCTGGCTGGCCTCAGTTGGGCTAATCCAAACCGATATCTTTTGGTTAAAGTATCTTTTATATCTGGGTCATCCTTAAAAAAGTTTTCTATTGATTTTCTAACATAGGGATCAACCAATTCGGCTGTTTCTTTTAGGTAATTAAAGTAATCTTCCTTTAATAAATACCTATTTCTACTTTTTTGGCTCATAATATTTAGTTTTATAGTTTCAATGTATTTTTTCTTTTACATTACAACTTATCATTATATTTAGCAAGATAAGGAAGTAAATAGCCTTATATTTTCCATAATCAGATCCAGATTTAAACCCTTATAATCATCAATTATTTTATTTACTTAAACTCAAATTTAAGTTGGAGTGAATTATTTTGGTTTATAAAACTAAAACCAGTATATCTTTTATCTTTATAAATAAAAGAGAAATAATAATCTAAAGATTTGTTAATTGGATTTTCTAGTAATTTAGAAGGTATTGGAATACCATAAAAACTCACAGAAGATAAATGTATTTTATTTTCGACAGACACAATTTTAGTAGTAAAAGAAAAATGACCATTTATAAATTTATGAAAATCAGCATTTATTTGTATATCATTTTCATTATTACTTAATACTGCATTACTAACTGAAGGGTTCTGTATTCTTCCTGATTCTATTTCTAATATGTAATTTAATTCAGGGATTGTATAAATAAATTTATCTTTATTTATAATTACAGATTCTATGTTCTTTTGCTCAAAACTATCCTCCCAAAGTTTCTCTTTGTCCAATGCTCTGGTCTTTTCAACCTCAGTTAATTCTTTAGCTATTGTTTTCTCTACTGTAGGAGTTTGATTAAACCACCAAAAAGCTGAAGAAGTAAATGGTAGGGAAGAGAAAATAATCATTATTATAAATATTGAGATAAAATTCATTTTTTTATTCATACTTCAATTGTAACTCATTATTTAATTATTTTATAATATTCTCTATAACCTGATTTTAATTTTAACTTACTTGTATCCCAAATTGACAAATATCAAAATACGAAGTAACCTTTAATTAAATGATTTTGTAATATAAACTTTAAAAATAAAATGATATGAGAAAATTGTTGTTTTATTTAGGATCAGTATTATTTATCTGGCCTATGGTATCTTTATTATCCGGAGTTTTTGTAAAGAATAGTGAAAAAATGGCAAATCTTTTATCTCTAGGTTTTTACGACCTATTGGCAAAAATATTCCCAGAATTGGCTTTTCTTACTTTTATTTCTTTGGCTGTAATCGGCTTTGTACTAATGGTTTTATTCTCAGGAGAAAATAAACACATTAAATGAAATTTAATTACTTATTTAAAAAGTGTTGAAAGATAAATCTTTCAACACTTTTTTGCTAATTATAGAGCCTTATTTATTGCGTCTCTTAAGATAGACATAATCTCAGCATTTATAACACTAGGATTTAATATTTTTCTCAAATTATTTATTTGCTTTGGTAGTATTTGTTGACCACAAAGTTCTTTTACTCTTTGGGCAACTTTTTTAGGGTCATCAAAAGACATTACCATATTACTAAGTCCTGCATTAATTAAAATTTCTGCACATCCCATATTTTCACTTATAAGAACGGGGATACCCATACATACAGCTTCCATGGGTACATTACCAAATGTTTCAAATAATGATGGACTTATAATCAAGCCTTGTGCAGAGTAAAATTTTAATAATTCTTCGTGAGTCATAGAAGTAAGTCTATTTATAGTTTTAGGCATTTTTTGAATTTTAGAATTTCCAGTTACAAAAGAAGCTTCATGTTTCCATCCTTCTTTTAATAAAATTTTATGAATATCAAAAAAACTTCCAAAATTTTTAATCTTATCCCATCTTCCAACAGCAGCAATCCTCCTCTCAACACTTTTAAATATAAATTCACCTTCTGGGATACTAAATCCATTGGGTATAATAAATGCATTTTTAATATTTTTTTTAACAACTTCTTTTTCTACTAATTCTAAACATAAACGAGACGGAAAAATATAATGACTAACTCTTTTTTGGAATGATTTTTCCATTTCATTAAAAAATTTTCTTGCTTTTGGTTTAAAGTTTTCTGTTTCCTTTGAATAAACACCCGCATATCTTAAAACAATTGGTATTTTTAATTCATTTGCTGCGATAGATATAATCCAAGGAATATAATATGTACCATTTAAAAAAACAACATCGGGTTTATCTTTTAATAGAATATCTTTTATTATATTAATAATTGGTCTAAAGTTTTTCTCTACATCCTTAAGGGTCTTAGATGTTTTTATTACTTTTTCTAAGGGGATATCATGAATATTGATTATATGGTGATTAAACCAATCAGCATTAAGGTGTTGAAAGATTCTTGGGGCCATCATATATCTTTTGGGGTTTAATTCAATACCAATAACCCCAGAACTTTTCTGGTGCAGTGAATCCATAAAATTAACGTTAGATCTTGTTATTCCTCCGATATAGTCTCTCGTTACATTTGTAGCAATTTTCATAAATTTATTATAACACAAAATATAAATTTATTCAATATTAACAATAAAATAGATATTAAATACGTTATATATTTAACTATGCAAAAAATAATATTTTTTGATATAATCACTTTATGATAAAAAAACAAGTCGCCTTAATCATACTTGATGGATGGGGATACAGAGAAGAAGAGAAAGACAATGCAATTAAAGAGGCTAAAAAGCCCATTTTTGATAGTTTGTGGAATACATACCCACATACACTTTTAGGTGCGTCAGGGCTCGCTGTAGGGCTCCCAGAAGGCCAAATGGGGAATAGTGAAGTAGGTCATATGATCATAGGTGCAGGTAAAATATTAGATCAAGATTTAGTTCGAATAGATAAAGATATACGAAATGGTACTTTTGGTTCAAATGATTCTTTTAAGGCTTTATTTGATCATGTAAAAGAGAATAATTCTACACTGCATGTCATGGGCCTTCTTTCTGATGGAGGTGTACATAGTCATATATCACATCTATTTGCTTTTCTAAAAATAGCTAAAGAAAATGGTGTTAAAAAAGTTGCAGTACATGTGTTTACTGATGGGCGCGATACTCCACCTCAAAGTGCAAGTGTATACATAAAACAACTGGAAGAAAAAATAAAAGAAATTGGAGTTGGTTCTATTGCATCTATCTCTGGGCGTTTTTATGCAATGGATAGAGATAAGAACTGGGATCGTCTTATGAAAACAGAAGAGGTTATGTTTGAAGCAAAAGGAGATACTTGTAATATCGATCCATCTCTATATGTAGAGAATTTATATAAAGAAGGGAAAGTAGATGAGCATTTAGTACCATTTGTATGTATCGGGGAAAAAGGAGAAAAGTATCCACTTGAAAAAAATGATGGAGTATTTTTCTTTAATTTTAGAGCAGATAGATCAAGACAATTAACTTCTAAAATTTTAGAAAAACAAAAAACAGAAAATATTTGTTTTGTAACAATGACAGACTATGGAGAAGATTACAATACATTATTGGCATATCCTCCTATTAAAATAAATACAACTTTAGCAAAAGAAATATCAGATGCTGGTTTAACTCAAGCTCACATAGCAGAGACTGAAAAATTTGCACACGTTACTTACTTCTTTAATGGTGGTGTTGAGGGTTGTTATAATGGAGAAGAACATATACTTGTTCCCAGTAGAAAAGATATATTGACCTATGATCTTGCTCCAAAAATGAGTGCAGAACAAATTGCAGATAAGGTAATAGAACAAATTAAAAAAGGTACAAATTTTATTTTAGTAAATTTTGCAAATGCTGATATGGTAGGACATACTGCAGAAGTACCAGCTATTATAGAAGGAGTAGAAGAAATAGATAAAGAGCTCGGTAGAATTTTAAGTGCACTTGAATCACATGGAGGGGTTGCTTGTATAACAGCTGACCATGGAAATGCAGAGATGAATATAGACCAAGTTACAGGGTTAAGACATACTTCTCATACAACTGATCCAGTTCCATTTATTATGACTGATAAAAATTTGAAATTAAAAAATAGTGGAAATTTGTCAGATATAGCCCCTACAATATTGGATTTAATAAATCTTGAAAAGCCTAGTGATATGACTGGGGAAAGTTTGATAAATTAGTCTATTTTAAGATTGAAAATATAGTTAATTTCTTGTATAATAGCAAGATAGTTTATTGTATATAATAGGGTTGTAGAGAGGTTGAATATATCACTTTGTTCTGTAAAAAGAGGAGGTGTGGCTGAGTGGTTGAAGGCACCGCTCTCGAAAAGCGGAATACGGGAAACTGTATCGTGAGTTCAAATCTCACCGCCTCCGCTTTGTACGGAATAAAAATAAGATTGAAGTTTTTTAAAATAAAATGCGCGGTTAGCTCAGCTGGTAGAGCGACCCCTTGACGTGGGGTAGGCCGGGGATTCGAGTTCCTCACCGCGCACAGCGCCTGACTTTAAAGTCAGGGTGAGGAACTCGAAAGCCGGAGCGCGACGGCGCGAGGCGGAGTCGCGAGATTTTTCAGTAGAAAAATACTTGTGGCCGAGTTCCTCACCGCGCACTTATAAATTAATTTTATATAAATAATGAATACACAGATAATAATTTTAGCAGCAGGGAAAGGTAAGAGAATGGAATCAGATGATCCAAAGGCACTTGCAATTCTTCGTGGTAAACCATTTTTAAAACATATACTCGATACACTTTCTAGTTTAGATTTAAAAATTAAGCCAGTAATAGTTGTAGGACATAAAAAGGAACGCATATTTGAAGTATTTGGTGAAGATCATAACTATGCTCATCAGAAAGAACAACTAGGTACAGGGCACGCTGTGTTATCTGCAAAAGATAATATGCATCCAGATCATGAGATAGTTTTTGTTGTTTCAAATGATCAACCTTTAATTTCAAAAGAAACTATTGAAAAAGTTATAAATACACACAATGAAGAGAAGTCTATTATTACACTCGGTACTGTAATATTGCCAGATTTTAAAGATTGGCGTGCAGGAGCGTACTTTCTTGGAAGAATTATTCGAGATGAAAATGGTAATGTTATAAAAATTACAGAGTATAAAGATGCAACAGAAGAAGAAAGAGAAATAAAAGAAATTAATCCAGCCATATACGCTTTTGATGCTAAGTGGTTGTGGGCAAATATAGATAGTTTAAAGAATGAAAATACTCAAGGTGAATATTATCTTACAGATCTCATAAAGCTTGCCCAAGAACAGAATAAGAAAATAGTAGCAGTTCCAGTTTCAAATATTATGGAAATTTTCCAACCAAACTCAAAAGCAGAACTTGAAATCTTGGAAGGAATACTCGCAAATCAGAATTTATAATAGAGGTTAAACCTCTTAAAAATAAAAATCCTTATTTAGTAAGGGTTTTTATTTTTAAGATTCTTAATTTGGTAGAGGTTTAACCTCTAATTTTGGATTTTGGAGGTTTTAGTATAAAATGAAATTATTATGTACGATTTAATTATATTAGGAGGAGGTCCTGCAGGTACAGCAGCCGCAGTATATGCAGCCCGTAAACAACTTAAGACAGCCATACTAGCAAGTGAATTTGCTGGTCAATCTGTAGTTTCAGATACTATTTATAATTGGATAGGAACTCCAGAAATTTCAGGCATGGATTTAGCTTCAAATCTTAAAAAACATATTCTTTATTATAAGGGTCCTTTTTTAGATACCATAGAAGGAGAAAAAGTAATAAAAGTTACTAAAGAAAATAATATTATTAAAATAATAACAGAATCTGGTAAGACTTATGAAAGTAAGGCTCTAATAATTTCAACTGGAAGTGGTAGACGCAAACTCGAAGCCATCAATGCAGATACCTTTGAACACAAAGGTATAACTTACTGTGCTTCTTGCGATGGACCAATGTTTGATGGTCAGGATGTTGTAGTTATCGGAGGGGGAAATGCTGCTTTTGAGTCAGCCTTCCAACTTTTATCTTATTGTAAAAGTGTTACTCTTATACATAGACGCGATGAATTTAGAGCAGATGAAATTACTATTAAAAAGATTTTTGAAAATCCAAAATTTAAAGCAATACTAAATGCAGATATTTTAAGAGTAGAAGGAGATCAATTTGTAAAATCTTTAACATATAAAGATAAAGTTACTGGTGTTGAAAATACAATACAAACTACTGGTATATTTGTTGAGATCGGTCAAACTCCCAATACTTCATTTGCGAGTGGTATAGTAAATATAGATGAGTTCGGTAAAATAGTAGTTGACCCAATGACACAAATGACTTCAACTCCTGGTATTTGGGCAGCAGGTGATTGTACAAATGGTAAATATCATCAGAATAATATTGCAGCAGGTGACGCAGTGAAAGCTCTTGAGGATGCATACCTTTGGATTCAGAATAATAAATAAATATAATCGGTTGGACCGATTATAAATATGAAAATATAAAAATAAAAACCCTTATAAATAAGGGTTTTTATTTTGAATCGGTTGGACCGATTTTACTTTTTATTTCTTCTTAGGAATGCTGGAACTGTACTCCAGTCATCTGTATCGTCGATAAATAAATCGTCTTCTATTTTCTCTATTGGTTTCTTTATATAATCCGTAGGTTCAGCTTTGGATTGTTCCTTTGGAGTTATAATAGCTTGGACAATTTCTTCTTTTGTAGAATTTGAAACTGTTTGTTCTGCTTGTCTTGATTGTCCCATTTGAAATAGTGAACGTTTGGGCATATCAGTAGGGAAACCAGTAGCAATAACAGTAACTTTCATTTCTCCCTTCTTTAATTTTTCATCTCTGATTGTTCCAAAGATAACACGAGCATCTTTATCGATAGATTCAGTTATTATTTTAGCAGCATCTTGGATTTCATGGATTGTTAGATCATCTCCACCTGAGATTGCAAATAGAACTCCTTTTGCTCCTGAGATTGAAAGATCTAGAAGTGGGGAATTAATAGCAGCAGTGGCAGCTTTCTCAGCACGTCCTTCTCCTGCTGCAATACCTACACCCATGAGTGCTGATCCTGCATCATACATAACTGCCTTTATATCAGCGAAGTCTACGTTAATCATTCCAGGGGTTGTGATTAATTCAGAGATTCCTTCAACAGCTTGCTTCAAGACTTCATCACACATTGCGAAAGCTTGTCTGAATCCTAAATCTTTTCCAGAGATAACTATAAGTCTGTCATTTGGTATTACCAAAATTGCATCAACTTCTTTTTCAAGTTCAGCAAGACCCATATCTGCAAGTTTCATTCTTTGATTACCTTCAAAAGAAAATGGTTTTGTTACAACAGCAACAGTAAGGATACCTTGTTCTTTTGCTGCTTGAGCAACAATAGGAGCAGCACCTGTTCCTGTACCACCACCCATACCACAAGCGATAAATACCATGTCTGCACCTTTGATGACATCTTGTATTTCTGCTTTTGTTTCTTCTGCGGCACGTCTACCAACTTCTGGATTCATTCCAGCCCCTAGCCCTTTGGTAAGATTCTTACCTAAGTGAACTTTTTTTTCTGCTAAAGAGTTGTGTAGGTCTTGAGTATCTGTGTTCATTACTATGAACTCGACTCCTTTAACCTTGGAATTAATCATGTGGTTTAAGGCATTTTTACCTGAGCCACCAATTCCGATAACTTTAATTCTTGCGAATGATTCAATGTCTGGATTTAATTTAGGCATATGTTTGATGAGACTTGTAGTCTTTCATTAATAATAAGTTTACGTAAGTACATAATACCAGAAATAAAGAAAAAGGGAACATTTGACAGTTCCATTTTTCGTGCTATTTTTATTAGGGTAACAACTGAGAAAGTATTGATTTAAAGAAACTTTTTACTTCTTTTAGATTTCCGCTTGTTGAATTTACTGATTGTTCATTTGAGAAATCTTCACTTCGAGATAACGCAAGTCCAAGCGCTGTGTACCAAGAATTATCACGGATTTTAAATTTATTATTTAGAGAATAATCGATAGGACCGATTTTTGTAGGAAGTTTTAATTGTTGGCGAGCAATCGTATCAATATGGTTTATAGAAGAACTACCACCTGTGATAATTATCCCAGCAGGAAGAAGTTCAAAACGCTTTAGACGTTTTAGATTATTTCCAACAAGTTCAAACATGTCATCAAGACGTGCTTCGATTATCTCATCAACTTTTTTCTTTGAATAATCTCCACCTATAACACTTCCTAATTTTATACTTTCAGCCTCTTCAAGAGAGATCTTAAGACCAAGTGCTATATCTTTGGTTATGTCCATTCCTCCTATAGGGAATACGGCTACTGATATAGGTAGGTTGTTTTCAAATACAGCGGTTGAAACGGTTTCTGCTCCTATATCTACTAAAACACAACCAGCAACTTTTTGCTTGTTATTTAAAAGAACATTACCTGTGACAATAGGGGATGCAACTATTTCTTCAATGTCTATCTTCGCGAGTGTGACAGCAGTTATAAGGTCTTCCATGTTTTGTTTCAGGCAAACTACAAAGAGAGTTTTAACTTCAAGTTTTATTCCTTTTAATCCTTCTGGTCTTACATATATATCTTTACCATCTAATTTGTATCCAATGGGAATTGTATGAATTATTCTTTTATTTGTTATATCTAGATTCTCTTCAGAGTTTGCAATAACTTTTGCAACATCGAGAGAGGTTATCTCCTGATCTGCTTTTGATATAATGACTGATCCAGTAGATACGACAGAGCTAAGACTTATACCCCCTATGGATATATAAGCTCTTTTTATTTTTATACCTAAAACATTTTCAGCTTGTTTAACTGCTTTTTTAATGCTTTCTGTTACGTTATCTATGTTTGTGATATATCCAAAACGCAAGCCTCTTGTCTCAGAAATTCCAGTAGAAAGTATTACTGGTTCTTTTTTCTCTTTATCAAAACCCATTACTACAACTTTTGTAGAGTTTGTTCCGATATCTATTCCACATGTATAATTATTTTTAAGCATTAATTTAAGAAAGAAAAGAAAAATTAAGAAAACATTTTAAGATATTTCTTCTCCTGTCTTTCCATTGTACTACTATGTTCGAAACCTTTCAAATGTAAACATCCGTGGATAAATAAAAATTTGAAAAATTGAGTGTAAGACATGTTAAAAAGAGGAGCATCTTTTTTGAGTTTGATTGGATCAATGGTAATTTCTCCAGAATTTAGAGATAGAGGAAAAGAGAGAATATTTGTTGTCTCGTTTTTACTTCTGTATTTTAGATTTATTTCTTTTTGTTTATTTGCAGTTAGTAAAGTAAAACCAAGTTCGTATTCTTCTCCTAGAATTTTGTTTTTAATCGAAACAAAAGGCAAGCGTGGAAGCTTGCCTTTTGTAGTGTTTTTAATAGTGCAGAAACCTTTATCTTGCATAATTGTTACTTATGACCTCTTTTCTTTAAAGTTTTAGTAGCTTTACCTAGTTTAAAAAGTTTTTCTTGGTTTTTCTTTCGAGCTATTCTTTTTAGAGTAGCGAGTTTAGTCTTAACCTTAGATTCAGCTCTTTTATTGTAACGCTTACTTTTAACCTTCTGAATAATTCCAGATTCTTGCACCTTGCGGGTGAATCTGCGAACTAGATTCATATTATTTTCATTTGCATTTTTCTTTACTTCTATAACTGTTATCATAGTAAAAACATATTAACATATGTTTATTTTTAAAGCAAATCCTCGGGGTCTACATTTATGGAGAACGATGGTGGTAGTTGGGAAAGGTTCTGTCTTAACTCTTCATCCACCTTTTGGTGGTCATTTACTGGTAGTGGCCAGATTTTGGGATCTACTTTAATAACTGTGTTTGTTATATATTGACCCTTTATTCGACTTACGAAAGCACTAAATATCTGAGGTTCATAATTACTTAATATTTTTTCTATAAAACTTCGAGCTTTCTCTGTGTCTGCCGCTGTTCCTTCAAAAGTTATTTTTATGAGACGTTTAAAAGGAGGGTATCCAAAATCTTTTCTCTCCGCTAAGTCTTCGCGGCAAAGTGGTAGAACATTTCCACTTAGAATATATTGTAAGATTTTATTGTCTGGTATGCGTGTTTGAATTATGATATTTGAAAGAGTTATATAAAATAATTTTTCAATAGTATGTAATATTTTTTGTGTAATATTGAAGTTTGGAATTGAAAATAATCCATCAAGAGAAATAACCGCACTAGCATATACTTCTTCTTTTAAATATGAGAATGCCATTTCAGTCCCTATAAGAATACTCCCTTTATTTTTATTGAATTCAGATATTGTTTCGATCGCTTCTTTTGCTGTTGGTGTTGATTCTTTATCTATTTGAAATATTTTTGTTTTAGGATATGAATTTCTTATTTCCTCATATACTTTATCTGTACCTATACCAAGTGGGGTAAGATTCCAACTTGTGCAGTTGGGGCATCTGACTTCTGTCTTTTCTTTAAGTCCACATTTATTACACATGAATATTCTGGGTGTTGTGCTTTTATTGGCAGATATTTGTTTTGACCCGTATAAAACTATGGGGGTAGAACATGAAGGACAAAGTAGGGTGTTACCACAATCATTACATACTGTTATAGGAGCAAGACCCTTACGAACAGAAAATAGAAATACTGACTTATTTAAAGAGATAGCTTCATCGATCATCTTTTTTGTTTCTTTTGAAATTGTTGTAAAAACTTTTTTACCTTTTTCATCTACTTCTTCTTTCATGTCTACTATTATCTGGCGTTCTGTTTGTGGAAGACGATAAAGAGGGGAAGCTATTTCACCAAGTTCTCCTTGATCGTGACGGTATATAGTCTCTGGACGTAGTAATGTATCTCCAAAAATTAATTTTATTTTCTGAACTGAAGATAATACTTCCGCGAAACTACGAACATCTATATATGGCCTATTTATTTGTTTGTATACGTCAGAACTTTCATGTTCTAAAATAATAGTCTTTATATCATGGCGAGGTATAGATAAGAATATGCCTGTACCTATAATTAAGATAGGGTGCTCTTCTGTTATTACAGAGTTATATGTATTTACAAGCATTTTCTTTGTCATATCTGAATGAAAAGCAAATACATATTTTTCTATTCCTTTTGTAAGTTCATTTTTGAAATGATCTATATCGTAGCGAGTTGGTACACATATGAATATAGATTCTTTCTTTGCGAAAGCTTCACGGATAAGAGTTCTGTAAAATGCGAGTCGATCTGGTTGAACTGCTTGGAAAATTAATTTCTCGTGCTTAATGTCATCTTTTTTATCTTCCTCCACAATTTGTATTTTTTTAAGATTACTTATACTTAATATAAGTGCAGATGGTAGAAGTGATTTTATAATTGCTCCAGTATTACTGACTGTATAACTTTTCATTTTCTGACACGCAATAAAAAAACTTTTATTGAAAGGTGAGTCGCCTTTAATTTTTATTATTTTTTTTAATTGATAGTCTGCATTTTTTATATCAGATTTAATATTGCGAGCTTCTTCGATATTTATAACTATTGCATCTATTATTCTTGATCGGACAGGGATAGACACAATACTCCCGACTGGTATGTCTGTCGCAGAAAAATAGGATAAGTATTCCTTTTGAGATCCTTTTGCAAGTGGTATAACAGTAGCTATATACATATGTATATCGTAGCATATCGACAGAAATTAGGCACAATTTATAAATTGGTAATTATATGTTATAGTTAACAAATATGGCAATATTTTCCAAAAAACTCGGTATTGATTTAGGTACAGTAAACACCCTAGTTTACCTTCCTGGTAAAGGTATCGTTTTAAATGAGCCTTCTGTTGTGGCTGTTTCAGAGCAAGATAATACGATTCTTGCTATTGGAACTGAGGCTAAAAATATGGTTGGTAAAACTCCAGAGAACATAATAGTTTATCGCCCAATGAAAGATGGGGTTATTGCTGACTATAGAGTTACAGAAGCTATGCTTCGATACTTCATAGGTAAAACTTTAGGAAAATATAATCTATTCAAACCAGATGTTATGGTGTCAGTTCCTGCAGGTATTACTTCTACAGAACGCCGTGCTGTAGTTGAGGCTGCTATACGTGCTGGAGCCAAGAACGCATACGTTGTGAAAGAGCCGATCCTTGCTGCTATTGGTGCTGGTATTCCGATTCAAGAATCTCGTGGATACATGATTATGGATATAGGAGGTGGAACTACTGACGTTGCTGTTATTGCTCTTGGGGGAATAGTTGCTTCGACTTCTGTAAAGTGTGCAGGAGACAAAATCGATCAAGCTATCACAGACTATATAAAGAAGACTTTCAACCTAGCAATTGGCGACAGAACAGCAGAAGCTATTAAAGTAAAAATAGGTGCAGCAGTGCCTCTTGAAGAAGAACTTGTGATTACTATAAAAGGCCGTGACTATATACAAGGTCTTCCTCGTACCGCACAAATATCTACCAATGAAATAGTGAGAGCTATCGATAAAGAATTACGCACAATGGTTGGAGCTATTAAAGATGTACTTTCTCTTACTCCACCAGAACTTGCTGCAGATATTATAGACGATGGAATCATTATGACAGGAGGTTCAAGTCAACTTAGGAATTTGGCAGATTTGGTTTACCGTAGGACCGGAGTAAAAGCTCGTGTTGCCGATGAACCGTTACTTTGTGTTGTAAAAGGTACAGGTGAAGCACTTAGACATTTGGACACTTATAAAAAAAGTATTTTAAGTAAGAGATAATGAAAAACATTTTTCAAAAAATTAAACGAAATATTTTTCGAATATTTTTATTTGGATTTGCAATTGTAGGATTTGTATTTTTTGTTGTATATATCTGTATGCAATTTGGGTGGCTCAATGTAAAAGGTGCAGTCTCAGAAAGGAATGAATATTTCAATATAAATAAAAATATAAAGACAGTAAATAATGTAAGTGGAAATTTGGGTATTATTTGTAAAATAAACATACTTAGTAGATACGCACCCCTTACTTCTATAAATATATATAAAACTCTCACAAAGGGTGCGAGTGATGAAACTTTAAATACAATGATAGAATCTGCTTCTATTCGTTTTAAGAGTGCAGATTTGTTCAATAAAGAGATAAATAATTGTAATGATACTGTGGTGGGCACGAGTGAATTAAACGTTCCTATTTCAGCATATAATTGGGCAGATACTGACCAATGGGGACTTATGAAAGAAGTATTTACTCGCGATCAAGATGTGATAAAAAAAGCAGCTAAGGATGCGGGTGTCTCACCACGACTTCTTTTGGGCGGAGTGATAGGAGAGCAATTCAGATTTTTTAATAATAGGAGAGAGTCATTTAAAACTTATTTTGAACCATTAAAAATTCTTGCATCATTGTCCAATACCTCTTTTGGTATCGCAGGACTTAAGCCAAAAACTGTAGGGATCATAGAAGGTAATTTAAAAGATAAAACATCACCATTTTATTTGGGCCTTGGTATGGAGCATATTGTTGACTATAAAGATGGAGTAGATATTGAAGCCGAGAGGATGAATAGAATTACAAATGCTAAAGATCCTTATTATTCATATTTGTATGTTGGACTATATATGAGAGAGATTATGGCACAATGGCAAAAGAAAGGTTTCGATATAAATAATCGCCCTGATGTACTTGCGACTTTATACAATCTTGGTTTTTATTATTCAGTACCTAAGGACAACCCTCTCGCTGGAGGTTCTGTTATAAATATAAATAATGTAGATTATACTTTTGGAGATATAGCTTATGAATTCTATTATTCTGGAGAGCTTTCAGATATTTATCCAATTGAGGTACAATAGAACTGTATGATAAATATTTTTGAAAAATTATTTCCTCAAAATTTATACCATAGTTATATAGTTGAAGGTGACCCTGATACCATGGTGCCTTTGCTTTTAGAATTTTTAAAAATTCGTAAAGAGATAGAACCTCAAAGTCCTGATGTACTTTCTCAATCTTATAAATCTTTTACTATTGATGATAGTAGGGAAATAAAAGATTGGCATTCTAGAAAGGGTATAAGTAACAGTAAAAAAGTCTGTATAATAGCAACCAATTTTATAAATCGCGAAGCAGAGCAAACATTACTTAAGATAATAGAAGAGCCAGGAGAAAATACCCACTTCTTTATTATTATTCCCGACAGCTCTGTACTTCTTCCTACTATTATTTCTCGAACTCATGTTATTAAGACAAAGCAGATTGTAGATGAAGGTATTAAAAAGGAAGCTATTCATTTCTTGGGGATTCTTCCTAAAGATAGGATAAACATAGTTGCTCTTATTATTAAAAATAATAAAGATGAAGAAAGTAGTGGTAACCTTCGTCATTATGCAACTGTTTTTGTAAATGAACTTGAAAGTGTTTTCTATCAAAAATTTAAAAAAGATATAAAAGATGAAAAAATTAAATTTGTTTTGAACGAATTACAAAAGGCAAGAGAATACCTAAGTACCCCAGGAGCTAGTGTAAAAATGATTTTAGAACATCTAGCGCTTGTGATATAATTAAAATAATTAATAATATAAATCATATGTCATACAATACACAAAATTTTAAAATAGAATTAAAAAAGATCGAAGAATGGTTAAGTAAAGAGTATTCTCAAGTTCATACAGGGCGTGCGACTCCTATAGTGCTCGATAGTATTATGATCGAAAGTTATGGAAGTTATATGCCTATTAAGAACGTGGCGAGTGTATCTATCGAAGACCCAAAGACTCTTCGTGTAGCTCCATGGGATAAAGGTCAGATAAAAGGTATTGAAACTGCTATCAATGCATCAAACTTGGGCCTCTCAGTAGTTTCTGATAGTGATGGTGTGAGAGTTATTTTTCCAATGCTTACCACAGAGAACCGTTCAAAGCTTGTAAAAGTCTTGAAAGAAAAGCTTGAAGATGCTCGTATAAGTGTCCGCAAAGAAAGACAAGCTGAAATAGATAAAACAGAAGATTTACCCGAAGACGAATTAAAAAGAGCAAAAGATGATATCCAGAAAGCTGTAGATGAATCCAATATAAATCTTGAAGGAATTTTTACTAAAAAGGAAACAGACTTAATGAATAATTAATATGAGTATAATAATATTTATCATAATTTTATTCGTTTTAGTTGTGTCTCATGAATTTGGGCATTTTATTGTTGCAAAAATAAATAAAATAAGAGTAGATGAATTTTCTTTTGGTTTTCCTCCAAAAATTTACGGTAAAAAAGTAGGTGAGACAACATACAATTTAAACATGCTTCCATTTGGAGGTTATGTAAAAATATTTGGAGAAAATCCAGATACTGACTCTATGACAGGTCCCGATAGTAGTAGAAGTTTTGTAAATAAACCTCGCTACATCCAGGCTCTCGTACTACTTGCTGGAGTTACTATGAACTTCTTGGTGGCATGGCTACTTTTATCTGTTGGGTTTATGTCTGGTCTTCCTACTTCAGTAGGTACAGTACCACAAGGGACTATTGTAGAGAACCAAGCTCTTACTATTACAAGTATCGCTACCAATTCTCCTGCAGAAAAAAGTGGAATGAAAGTAGGGGACAAAATAATTGCACTCGATACTATAAAAGATTCTACAAAACTTTTGTCTTCAAATTTGGGAACTGAGAATGTTCAATCATTTGTAAAAAATCATAATAGAGAAGAAATAAAAGTTTCAATAGTTCGTGCTCATGATCCTATGGAGCTAACTGTGGTGCCGCAATACAACAAAGAAGGAACTCCTGTGATCGGTATTTCTATGGATATGATCGGAACCTTGAAACTTCCAGTACACAAAGCTGTATGGGAAGGGTTGAAACTTTCAGGTGATGTTTTTGCGGGGACTGTTGTTGGATTTTATAATTTGATCAGTACTGCTTTGGTAGGTAAAGCCAATATGTCTTCACTTACTGGTCCTGTGGGAATCGTGGGTGTAGTAGGAGATGCAGCCAAATTTGGATTTGTATATTTACTTTCATTTACTGCTCTTATCTCTATAAACCTTGCAGTTATAAACCTTGTGCCATTCCCAGCTCTCGATGGGGGACGACTTCTTTTCTTACTTATAGAAAAGATAAAAGGCTCACGTATCAAGCCAGAAGTGGCCAACATTGTGAACATGGTAGGATTCGGACTTCTAATGCTTCTAATGGCTGTAATAACCTATCACGATATAGTTAAATTATTGTAATTTTTTATATTGACATTATCCTATAAATATAGTATTGTAGTCTTAAAATAATTTAACATATTTTAAAGATGAAAACTTTAGTTTTTTTAAAGAAATACTATAAATCTTACAAGTATTATCCATTTGTAGTATTTTGTATTTTGGCCACATTTTTTCTTTTAAGGTGTATATTTTTTGCTATTATTGCATCTAATGCAGGAATGAACTCTATGGAAGAAAAATTATCGTCTCCTAAGGCGATTATCTCATTTGTTGTTTTTTTCTTTTCGGTAATTGCTATGTTTCTAGCTTACCCAAAAGTAAACAATAAGAAATAAATAATTTAAAAAACCTTAAATTTAAGATCATGAAAATTCGTAAATTAGGAAGTAAAAATTTCCTAAGAAAATTATTTTTGTATCTTGTATTGTCTTTTGTTATTTTTTGTTTAACACTTTTGTTTTGGCATTTTGTACACCCAGAAGCTTATTCTTTTGAAATAGATTCTTGGCTCGAAAAAGTTAAACAATTTTTTAAACATACAAGTACTTTTATTTTAATTGCTATTGGTATGTTCTTTTTAATTAGAGGGATATTGGGGAATAAACCCTCCAAAGAACACTAATAGTGTAAACTATTGCAAGGTTTCTAAAATTGCAAAAAGGATGAACGGGTAAGCCAAAAAGTGAAATTACTCATTATTACAACCATGACACATTGTCATGGTTGTTTTTTTAATAACATTTTACATTTTCTAAAAAGTATGATATTATATTAAAACTTTCGCTTGTAAATAAGCGATCTCAGACGAGGGTTAGTCCGCTGTCGGCGGATATTTTTGTTTGAAAAATTGAAACACATTATTTATTATCATTTTTATATAATTTAAATTTATTTATGGAGATCAGAAACATAGCAATTATCGCACACGTTGACCACGGGAAAACTACATTGACAGACCAAATGATGAAACAGTGTGGAATGGTGGAAGAAGGAGTAAGTATGGACTCAAATGCCATCGAGCTTGAGCGTGGTATTACTATTTATTCTAAGAATACTTCAGTAAACTATAAAGGAACAAAAATAAATATTGTGGATACTCCAGGCCACGCGGACTTCGGATCTGAAGTTGAGCGTGTTCTTCGTGCTATCGACTCTGTGCTTCTACTTGTAGATGCGCAAGAAGGACCAATGCCTCAAACTCGTTTCGTGCTTAAGAAGTCGCTTGAACTTGGACTTAAACCAATCGTTGTAATAAATAAAATAGATAAACCAGCTGCTAATCCGGCTCGTGTTCACGATGAGATCCTTGAGCTTTTCTTGGAACTCGGTGCAACACAAGAACAGATAGATTTCAAAGTCGTATATGCTATTAGTCGCCAAGGAATAGCAAAGATCAATCTAGAAGATGAATCAAAAGATCTTACACCACTTTTCGACCTTATACTTGCTGAAGTAAAAGAAGCATCTGTAAACGCCGAGGATCCTTTCCGTGCACAAGTTTTCAATTTGGGTTATGACAACTTCTTGGGACGTTTAGCTATTGTCCGTGCTTATGCTGGATCAATAAAAACTGCATCACAAATAATAGTGAAAGATGCAAAAGGGGCAACACGTAATGCAAAGATTTCAAAAATGTTTACTTTTGAAGGAACAAACAGAAAAGAAGTAAGTGTCTTAAATACAGGAGATATTGCGATAGTTGCTGGAATTCCCGATGTATATATCGGAGAAACTATTTGTGATGATATAAATACAGAAGCATTACCATCTATTGATATCGATGAGCCAACAATTTCTCTAAACTTCTTGGTGAATGACTCTCCTTTTGCAGGACGCGAAGGAAAATATGTTACAAGTCGTCAGATAAGAGAAAGACTTGAGAAAGAACTTGAAATGAACGTAGGTCTTCGTGTGAACTTTGATGGATCAGATGAAGAAGAAGCTCAAGAAGGTTTTCTTGTATACGGACGCGGAGAATTACATATCGCAGTATTACTTGAGAATATGCGTCGCGAAGGATATGAACTTCAAGTTTCTCAACCACACGTAATTATAAAAGAAGAAAATAATCAAAAGCTTGAACCGTACGAAGAAGTTACTATCGATGTACGCAGTGAATACTCTGGTGCTGTTATCGAAAAGTTAACAGGAAGAAAAGGAATGATCACAAGTATGCATGAGAAAGAAGGTATTGTTCGTATGCTTATAGAAATACCTACAAGAGGTCTTCTTGGTTACCGTGGACAGTTCGTTGTAGATACAAGAGGTGAAGGAATTCTTGCTTCACGATTCATCGGATTCAAATCTTACGCCGGAGAAATTAAAAAGCGTGATGTTGGTTCTATGACATCAATGGTATCTGGAAAAATTATTGCCTTTTCACTTTGGACTCTTCAAGAAAGAGGAGTACTTTATGTAGAACATGGAGATGAAGTGTATGAAGGTATGGTTATAGGAAACGTTACAAAAGGTGATGAGATGACAGTGAACCCTACAAAGAGTAAACAACTTTCAAACATGCGTTCAAGTGGTACTGATGAAGCGATTAATGTTAAACCACCATACAAGCTATCTATCGAGAGAGGTCTTGAAATAATGGCAGACGATGAGTACCTTGAAATCACACCAAAGAGTACACGTCTACGCAAGAAACTTCTAACAGAGCAAGACCGTTCAAAGAATAAAACAGCCGCAAGTAAGAAGTAAAATAAGGCTTAAATACAAACATTGACAATAGTTGACTTTATTTGATAGTAATGATATTATAACGAAACAATAATAAATAATTAAATTAAATTTTTATTCAAATGGCTAACACAATTACATTTAAACCCAAGCAAGTTACTAAGCGTATTCTTTCAGATTTGTCACCACGTGCATACGAGGTGATAGTTAATCGTTTCGGTATTACAGATGATGCAGAACAAAAAACCTTAGAAGCTATCGGTAAAAAATACGGCATTACACGTGAGCGTGTTCGTCAGATAGAAAATACAGCTCTTACTCTTATCCGTAAGTCAGATTCTTTTAAGAACGAAAAAGATGTTTTTGCTGAATTAAAGAAATTAATCCATACTTTAGGTTCTATTGTTTCTGAACAAGAGTTACTTAATCATTTATCTAAAGACAAATTAACTCAAAACCATATCAATCTATTCTTAACTCTTGGTAATGAATTTACTAAACACAAAGAAGATGAACATTTTACAACTCGTTGGAGTGTAGATGAAGAAGTATCTGGTAATATCCACAAAACACTGAAGAGTCTTTTTGAAAATCTTTCAGAAGATGAACTTATTCCAGAAGCTGAACTTATATCTCGTTTCCTTGATGAAGTAAAAGATTTATCTGAACAATACAAGAACGAAGAACTTGCTAAAAGATGGCTTTCAATGTCAAAGAAGATCAGTAAGAATCCACTTGGAGAATGGGGTAAGTCTACATCATCTTCTATTAAGACTCGCGGAGTAAAAGATTATGCTTTCTTGATGATGCGTAAACATGGTAGTCCTATGCACTTCAGAGAAGTCGCAAAAGCAGTTGCTGCTACTTTCGACAAGAAATGTCACACAGCTACTTGTCATAATGAACTTATAAAAGACCCAAGATTTGTATTAGTCGGTAGAGGTATATATGCTTTATCTGAATGGGGATACAAGACTGGAGTAGTAAGAGATGTCATAAAAGAGCTTATAAAAAAGAATGGCCCTATGACAAAAGAAGAAATTGTTGATCAAGTTATGAAAGAAAGATACTTAAAGAAAAATACAATTTTAGTAAATCTACAAAATTCAAAATATTTTAAGAAGGGTAAGACAGGACAATACTCGATAGCTTAAATAATAAAAGAAAACCTCCATACGGAGGTTTTCTTTTGTATGTATTGTTGATATAATAAACTAGTATGATACAAGATTTCCTCTCAACACATAATTTAAATCTAATACAAATTTTGATAGCTACTATTGGGTATTTGATGCCTCTTCCTCTTGCTTATCTAGCTTTTCAACTTTGGCATCACTACAGGCAAGAGAATTTTATAATGAATATCAAATGGGTTCTTCTTGAGATTCAAGTCCCAAGAGATGTAGTTAAAAGTCCAGCTGCCATGGAGCTTATTTTCTCAAACGCTTTTTATCATAAGAGTATGAAAGGTTTCTGGGAAGAGTTTATGATAGGTGCACCTTGGCTTTGGTTTTCACTTGAGATTGTCTCTATTGATGGCAAGGTTCATTTTTATCTTAGAACACCTACAAGATTAAGAGATTTAGTTGAAACACAGATATACGCTCAGTACCCACAATCAAAAGTTGTGGAAGTCGATGATTATGTTTGGGATATTCCTCAATATACAAAAAATGGTGGGTGGAATATGTGGGGTTGTGAATTCAATAAATTGAAAGAAGATTTTCTTCCTATTAAAACTTATAAAGGTTTTGGGGATGATATGAAAACTGGAGTTAAAGAAGAATTTAAAATTGATCCTATTACACCAGTAATAGAATATTTAGGTTCAAGACCAAAGGGTCAACAAGTCTGGATTCAGATAATTGTAAGACAAAATATTAAGAAATATCATAGTCATGTTACAGGTAAACATGTTGATTTTTATAAAGCAGGTACAGAATTTATTGAAAAATTACTCGCTCCATATACTCGTACTCAGAAAAATGATAATGTCATTGGTACTTTCGGTAAACAGGTTGGTATGCCAGAGCATCTTAAACCTATAATTACAGCTGTTTCAACTGGTCTTTCTCAAATTCACTTTGATTGTGGGGTAAGGTTAATAGCACTTGCTGATAAAAAATACCATAATGATGAACAGTTTAATAATCTTCGTCGTGAAGTCCGTTTACTTTTCCGTCAGTACGCTCAACCTCAGATTAATGAACTTAATCGTATAAATTCAACACAGTTTGATGCGCCTTGGTCAGATCCTACAGGGTTGGCGCTTACAAAAATAAAGAAAAGAATGCTTGATTTTTATAGAATGAGAATATTCTTCCATCCACCTCTTCAGTATGCTTTTAAGTACCCAACATTATTTTCGATCTTTTTCCCATCAGGAAAGCCAGATATTTTTGTTCTTTCTACAGAAGAACTAGCAACACTATTTCATTTCCCAGGTATGGTTTCTGAAACTCCAAGCTTCAAGCGTATTGAATCAAAGATTGCAAAACCACCTTCAAACTTGCCTATATAATAGTCTATGGATAATGATCTCGATCAAATCATTGAACAAAAAAATAAACTACTAAGAAATTGGATATTAAATACATTCTTAGTAATTGGTTTTGTTGTTATTTTTGGTTATATTTTTTTATCTGCTCCACTTGAGAATAAGAATATAACTATTCATGTATCATCTGGACAATCTGTTTCTTCTATCTTATTAGAATTAAAAAATGAGAATGCTATTCGAAGTGAATTGGCTTTAAAAATTTTTATTAAATTATTAAAAAGAGATAGTGATGTGATCTCTGGTGATTATCTTATAAAAAAAGATTCTCCAGTTTGGGTTGTTGCATGGCAATTAAGCCGAGGTCATCATAATATTGAACCTATCAAAGTTACATTAAGAGAAGGTTTGACCAACGAACAGATCGCTTCTATCTTAGCAGTAAAATTACCAGGTTTTAGAAAAGATTTATTTATGGCAAAAGTAGAAGGTAAACAAGGCTATTTATTCCCAGACACTTATTTTTTCTATCCGCTTGATACATCTGATGAAATAGTTCAAAAACTTTCAAATGACTTTGGTATTAGAACTAGAAAAATATCATCTCAAATTAAATCGAGTAATAAAGATTTTTCAGATATTTTGATCATGGCATCTATCCTAGAAGGTGAAGCAAGTGGACCAGATGATATTAAAATAATTTCTGGTATTTTATGGAAAAGGATTGCACTCAATATGCCTCTTCAGGTGGATATAGATAAGTCTACATATACCCATAAGGGTCTACCAAATGCCCCTTTGAATAATCCGGGGTTAATGTCTATGGACGGGTCCCTCAATCCAATAAGTTCTTCATACCTATATTATCTTCATGATAAAAATGGTACAGTGCATTATGCAAGGACATTTGAAGAGCATAAACGCAATATCAATAATTATTTAAAATAAAATGATACTAAAAACAGGAAAACAAAAAGAATATGAATTACTGGATAGTGGCAATGGAGAGAAGTTGGAAAGATATGGCCAATATCTTTTTAGACGTCCAGACCCAGAAGCTCTTTGGGAAAAAAGAAAAGATTATACATTTTGGGATAAAGCAGAATTAAGATTTGTAAGAAATGGAAATAAAACAAAGTGGATATCAAAAGAAGGAACTCCAAGAAGTTGGGATATTTCTTATGGTAATTTTGTTTTTTCTATTCGACCTACATCTTTTAAACATACTGGACTTTTTCCAGAGCAGATTTCAAACTGGGAATGGACAGAAGAAGTAATTAAAAAAGAAATACAGAAAAGAACCTCAAAGAGCGAACCAGTATCAGTATTGAACTTATTTGCATATACAGGTGGAGCTACGCTTGCAGCTGCGCATGCGGGGGCAGAAGTTTGCCATGTAGATGGTTCAAAAACTGCAGTAGAGTGGGCAAGAAATAATGCAAAGTTATCTGGCTTAGAAAATTCTCCTATCAGATGGATTGTCGATGACGTTTTAATTTTTTTAAAGAGAGAAATAAAAAGAGGACGAAAGTATGATGCCATAATTATGGATCCACCATCTTTTGGTCATGGACCTAAGGATGAGCTTTGGAAGATCGAAGAGCATTTTCTTATGCTTATGAAATTATGCAAAGAGATACTTTCCGATGACCCTTTATTTATTCTGATAAATGGTTATACTGCAGGGTATTCATCTATAGCTTATGAGAATAATCTAAAGGATATAATGAAGGAATATAAGGGTGAAATAGAAAAAGGGGAATTGGTAATAGAAGAAAGTGAGGGAGGAAGACTTCTTCCTTGTGGTATATTTGCAAGATGGAGTAAAATTTTTTAAGAGGTCTGACCTCGTGTGGCCCCAGAGGTCGTACTTCTGAAAAAATTTCTAAGTATTAAAATTATAAATAGCTCTTCTCAGAGGGTCCGGATAAATTTCTGCTGAAATTTTCCTCATTGCTCGGCCCGTCGGCCTTGCGCACGCCCCTCTGATAAGACTATTAATAATTTTAATAAAATATTATTATGAATAAAAATAAAAAAACAGTATTTGTAGGAGTATCAGGAGGAGTAGATTCTTCTGTTTCTGCCGCAGTTTTAAAAGACCAAGGATATAATGTTGTTGGGGTTTTTATTCGTACATGGACACCAGATTTCATAGAATGCACATGGAGAAGTGAACGTCGTGATGCTATGCGTGTTTGTGCTCATCTTGGAATACCATTTTTAGAATGTGATGCTGAAGCTGCTTATAAGAATGGCGTAGCGGATTATATGATAGAAGAATATAAAAATGGTAGAACTCCAAACCCCGATGTTATGTGTAATCGCGAAGTTAAATTTGGAGTATTTTGGAATTTTGCAAAATCTCATGGCGCAGACTTTATCGCAACAGGACATTATGCAGTATGTAAAAATAGCCAAGAGGTCCAACCTCAAACTGACCCCAGAGGTTGTACTTCTAAGGATATTTTTATTTTAAATAAATCACCAGATCCATCAAAAGATCAATCGTACTTTCTTTGGACTCTTACCAATGATGACTTGGCACACACACTTTTCCCTATAGGTCATTTACAGAAAACAGATGTTCGTATTCTTGCAAAAAAATATAAACTTCCAACAGCTGTTAAAAAAGATAGTCAGGGTGTTTGTTTTCTTGGTCCACTTGATATGAAAGATTTCTTGAAACATTACATAAAATCAGAGAAAGGAAATGTTTTGAATATTAAAGGGGAAGTCATAGGGAATCATGAGGGTGCAGTATTATTTACTCTTGGAGAAAGACACGGTTTTAATATTACCAAAAAGGGTGAATTCGACAAACCTCTTTATATAATTTCAAAAGATATAAAAAATAATACTGTCACAGTTTCTGCAGATTTGAATATTTTTAAAGAGGTCCAACCTCAAACTGGCCCCAGAGGTTGTACCTCTAATGAAAATATTATCCATATAACTAATACAAACTGGATTTCATCTATTCTAGAAAAAGATAAAGGCTACACTGCTCAAATCCGATATCATGGAGAATTACTAAATTGTATTTTAGATATAAAAGAAGATAACAAAGCTCAAATAAATTTTGAGAAAAATATACTTGTAGATAGTGGGCAATCCATCGTTATTTATGATGGAGATATTTGCCTAGGTGGTGGGATTGTGGAATAATATAAGTGTAATAAATTAACCAACCTCAGATAGAGGCTAAGCCGCTATCTGAAAGAATATGGAAAATAAATCAGAAACAAAGGTATGTCAGAATTGTAAAACAGACTTTATAATCGAGCCAGATGATTTTTCTTTTTATGAAAAGATAAAAGTCCCAGCACCGACTTTTTGTCCTGAGTGTAGGTTAAAAAGAAAATTAATATGGAGAAATGAGCGTAATTTATACAGAAGAAAATGTGATGCTCCAAATCATGATGAATTTATTGTTTCTATTTATCCATCTGGTACAAAATTTCCAGTATATGATTTAAAATATTGGTGGAAAGATGAATGGGATGCCTCTGTTTATTTTAAGGATTATGATTTTACTAAATTATTTTTTATTCAATGGAATGAACTTTTTTCTTTAGTTCCTACTATTAATCTTATAAATTTAAATCCAGTAAATAGTGATTATTGTAATTTTACTTATAATTCTAAAAATTGTTACTTGAATTTTGCAAGTGATATGAATGAAGATACTGCTTATCTGTATCATTCTATTGAGAATAGAAATTGTTATGATATGCTTGGTTCTCGTAAAAATGAAAATTGCTATAGTTTAATAGATTGTGAAGGTTGTTACGGAAGTAGTGACTTAACTATCTCAGAAAATTGTATAGATTCTAGTTATTGTTATGATTGTCGTAATTGTCAAAATTGTATTGGTTGCTGTGGATTAAGAAATGCACATTATTATATTTTTAATAAAAAATATTCTCCAGAAGAATATAAAATAGAAATTTCTAAATTAAAATTAAATACAAAAAATGGAAGATTGGAATTCGAGAAAGTATTTAATGATTTAAAAATTAAACATCCAAGAAAATTTTTTAATTCAAAACATGTGGTAAATTGTTCAGGAGATTATATAAAAGGTGCACAAAATTGTAATCAATGTTTTGATATTGAAGGACCTGCTCAGAATTTAAAATATACTTCTTATGGTGTTACAAATATGAAAGATTCATATGATGCTTATGCTATAGGTGTAAACATAGAAAATTGTTACGATCTTTTTGATGCAGGAGATAATATGTCCAATGTTTCTTTTTCTGGAAATATTTGGAATAGTTACAATTGTAATTATTGTTATTTTTTGAGAAATTGCTCCAACTGCTTCGCCTCCATCGGTCTCCGCAATAAACAATACTGCATCCTAAACCGTCAATACACCAAAGAAGAATATGAAGAACTAATACCCAAAATCATCCAACATATGTCTGATATGCCATATATAGATAATAAAGGTAGAATATACAAATACGGAGAATTCTTCCCAAGCGAACTCTCACCATTTGCCTACAACGAAACAATAGCTCAAGAATACTTCCCATTAACTAAAGAAAAAGCAGAAGAACAAGGCTACAAATGGAAAGATAAAGAAGAAAGAAACTACAATATAGATATCAAAAACGAAGATATTCCAGATGATATATCAAACGTAGATGATGATATAACTACCAATGTCATAGAATGTAACCATAAAGGAAATTGTAATCAACAATGCACAGAAGCATTTAAGATTACCCCTGAAGAACTACAATTCTATAAACGTATGAATATACCACTTCCACACCTCTGTCCTAACTGTAGACACTATGAAAGACTTGCTCAACGTAACCCTATGAAGCTCTGGCACCGTTCTTGTATGAATGAAGGATGTACAAATACTTTTGAAACCTCATATGCCCCTGATAGACCTGAGATTGTGTATTGTGAATCTTGTTATCAGAGAGAAGTATTGTGATTAGATAGAGGCTAAGCCGCTATCTGAGAAATGTTTAATTTTATTATTATAAATTTTTTGATATACTTAAATATATGATAAACAATATTTTTGATGCAGCAACGATCGATATAATAGTTCGTCTTTCTGTTGCTTTAGTTTTGGGTATGATTATTGGAACTGAACGTGTATGGGCACACAAGACAGCAGGTATGCGTACTTACGCTCTTGTATCTATGGGTTCAGCATTATTTGTAATTGTTTCAAACGAGATGGTTAAATATTATGCAGGCATGAGTGGTCTTAATCCTTTAATGCTTGTTGCTCAGATAGTTGTTGGCGTTGGTTTTATTGGTTCTGGTTTAATCTTCTCAAAAGAATCTAAAATGATGGGGTTAACTACAGCTACTGGATTATGGGTTTCTGCAGGTATTGGTATGGCTGCTGGTTTTAAACTCTTCAGTATTGCTATTATTGCAACAACACTTACATTATTTATATTCGTAGTATTATGGTATGTAGAAGAGAAACTTAAGAAATCAAAATATTTCCAAGAACACAATACTCCTCAAGAAGGTTGTTAACTTTAAAAGCCCTCATTATTTAAATAATGAGGGCTTTTCTGTTTTACTATTTTAGTATAATATGTGTATATGCAATCAAATGAAATTCGTCAGAAATTCCTTAAATTTTTTGAAAATAGAGGACACAAAATAATACCTAGTGCCTCCCTTATTCCTGAGAATGACCCCTCGGTTCTTTTTAATACCGCAGGTATGCAACCATTAGTACCTTATCTTATGGGGCAAAAACACCCATTGGGGAATAGATTGGTCAATGTTCAAAAGTGTGTTCGTACTCAAGATATTGATGAAGTTGGAGATAATACTCACGATACCTTTTTTGAAATGATGGGTAACTGGTCACTTGGTGATTATTTTAAAGAAGATGCTATTTCTTGGAGTTATGAATTTTTAACTTCAAAAGAAGAAGGGCTTGGTCTTGATCAAAAGCGTCTTTATGTGACAGTTTTTGAAGGTGATGAGAATGCTCCTCGTGACGATGAAGCATTTGAAATATGGAAAAAGTTTATTCCTGAAAATCATATTTACTTTATGAGTGCAAAGTCTAACTGGTGGAGTGTTGGTGAAAATGGTCCTTGTGGTCCTGATACTGAAATGTTCTATGATATAACAAAAGAAGGATTAGGAGATCTAAATATCGAAGAATATAAAAAAGCTGATGATGAACAAAAAGTTGTTGAAATTTGGAACGATGTTTTCATGCAATACGAAAAGAAGGACGGGAAAGTGATAGGAAAACTTTCTCAACAGAATGTAGATACAGGTTCAGGACTTGAGCGTATTGTTATGGCAGTACAAGGTAAGAATAATATATTCGATACAGATTTATTCTTGGATATAATAACTAAAATAAAAAGTCTTTCAACGGAAGAAGACCAATACGCTTGCCGTGTTGTATCTGACCATATGCGTACTGCTGTTATGATGATTGCAGATGGCGCAACTCCTTCAAATACTGGGCGTGGCTATATACTACGTCGTCTTTTGCGTAGAGCTGTAAGGTTTGCTCAAAAACTTGGACTTAAAGAAAATTCTCTTGTTGAAGTAGTTGAGGTTGTTGTAAATAAATACAAAGATATTTATCCTGAAGTTTTGAATAATAGTGATCATATTAAAAAAGAAATAAAAGAAGAAGAATCAAAATTCCATTTAACTTTAGAAAAAGGATTGAAAGAATTTGAAAAAGGAACTGATCCGTTTATTCTTTTTACAACTTATGGATTTCCAATAGAACTCACATTGGAACTTGCTCGCGAAAAAGGAAAAGAGGTAGACATAGAAGATTTCAATAAAAAATTACAAGAGCACCAAAAGCTCTCTCAAACTTCTTCGGCTGGAATGTTCAAGGGTGGACTTGCAAATCATAATGAGAAAACTATTCGTCTTCATACTGCACACCACTTACTCTTGGCTGCTCTCCAGAGCGTAGTAAATCCAGATATTAAACAAAAGGGAAGTAACATAACAGAAGAAAGACTTCGTATAGATTTCATTTGTGATCACAAACTTACTGATGAAGAAAAACAAAAAGTAGAAGCTTGGGTAAATGATAAAATCCAAGAAAGTTTAAATGTTGTTCGTCACGAAATGTCACTTTCTGATGCACAGAAAATTGGAGCTCAAATGGAATTTGGAGCAAAATACCCAGAAGTTGTATCTGTATACTTTATAGAAGATAAAAAGGGGAATCCAATATCAAAAGAGTTCTGTGGTGGCCCTCACGTATCAAATACATCGGAGCTAGGGCACTTTAAAATACAAAAAGAAGAAGCTGTTGCTGCTGGAATACGCCGTATAAAGGCAGTTTTAGATTAAAAATACTTTTAAAATAACCTAAGATTAGCTTAGGTTGTTATTTTATGCTAGAGTAATAAAGAATTTTCGTTGTAGTTATTTGTAGTGAAATAACAGGGAAAATTTAATAGAAATTTTTAAATTTTATTCATGTTATGAAAAAACCAAGTTTTTTCTCTATTTTGTTCTTTGTCATTTTATGTTTTTTGTTCTCTTGTAAAAATCAAGATGAAGTAGTGTTAAACAGTCGGGTTATGATTAAAAGTCAGCTTGCCAAGATTCCTATGCCACCTAAAGAAGAAATTCTAAATGCGGTTGGATCAGGTGGTCCTTTGAAAGTAATTTCTGATGGTTATACACCTGCTACTTTAGTTGAAATTTTCCCTCTAGATTCTACGACGTATTTTGTCGGTGAAAAAGTTGCTAAAAAGTTTTTTGTCTATTATGAATTTAATTCTGATGGGTATAGAACAAAATTTTTAACAATTATTCAAGAATTCCCCTTAACGGGAGATGGGAAAATTGTGGAAACAGAGTATCGTCTAATTGTTGAGATTGGATGTAGTCTAAATCGTGAATTTCATTTGAGTAAGTATGATTACGTAACTCAAATCGTTTATTTTTTCCATTCGGATGATGGCAAACAGTTTGCCTATTATGGAAATGTGAACGATGTAGTCAAACTTCCACCGATTGCCCATGGCAATTGGAAGCTTAAAATGACTTTTAACGATGGTGACCTAACTCAGTCTTTCTTTTCGAAAACAATTGATTTTAGTTCTAATTCAGATACCATCCAATTGGATTACGGTATTAAGAATGAGAATATTTTGTCGGTCTTTAGTATAAACAAGCGTTTTATTAAAAGAGCCTTCAGAGTTGAATTTATTGGTTTTGATGAAAAAGAACAGTTATCTTACTTTTCACAACCTTGTTTGTGTGGAGACGATTTAAATGAAAGTGTCATTTTTAACTTACCATTAAAAATAGTAACGAAAGTTATTATTTATGGTGATAATTATGACTATAATTTAACATCTCCCGCACCTTTATTAGATGACAACAAAACATACTATGTTTTAGAGTAAAAAATAAGGATTTTATGACACCTTTGTACTTTTTAGTGCAAAGGTGTCTTTTATTTTAATAATCTAATTTGTTATATCGAGTACGATAGAATAACGGCGTTCGGACACTAAGCAAACGAATTGTTATTCGTTTGCTTATGCTCCTCACTTGTTGTTATAATATCACCATGGGATTTTTATTTACATCAAAAAAGAAAGAAAAGATAGTGGCTATTTTTGATATTGGTTCTGGAAGTATTGCAGGTGCGATAGTACGTATACCGACAGATGATAATAGTCTACCTATGATAATAAAATCTGTACGTAATGAGATAAGATTTCATGAAAATTTTGATTTTGATTCTTTCATGAATGATATGCTTACGACTCTAAATATAACAGCTAACTCTCTTTTTTATAAAAATGCTGGATCTCCAGAAGAGATATTTTGCGTTCTTGCCTCACCTTGGTATTTATCTGAAACTAGGACGGTAAAGGTAAGTAAAGATAAAACTTTCACTTTTAATAAAGATTTAGCAGGGGAATTAATAAAGAAAGAAATTTCTACTCTTATCGAATCATATACAAATAAGTATGGGAAAGAAGAAGTTCCAGAAATTATCGAGCAAAATACTATGGCAGTAAATCTTGATGGTTCTTTGAGCAATAACCCACTTGGTAAAAAGTGTAAATCACTTGAGATGAATATGATAATATCCTTAAGTCCTAAGGTATGTCTAAATAAAATAAGAGAAACAATAGCAAAAACTTTTCATAATGAAAATATTAAATTCTCTTCATTTTCTTTTGCATCATATTTAGCTATAAGAGATAAGTATATACATGCCGACTCTTATCTTCTTGTAGATATAAGTGGAGAAATAACTGATGTAGGAGTTGTTACTGGTGGAGTACTTCGATCTGTACTTTCTTTCCCTTTTGGTAAAAAGACTTTCTTTAAATATATATGTACTAAGTTGGAAATAGAATTACGTGACGCTCGCGAAATATTTAATCTATATTCTGAAGGAGACTTACTTGATCCATATAAAGAAAAGATAATTCCATTATTAAAATCCATAGAAAATTCTTGGGGAGAATCATTTAGCCAATGTATAAATACACTACCTAATAATATTATCCTACCTAAAGATATATTCTTGACTGTTGATAGTGATATGAGAGATTGGTTTACAAATATTTTAAAAACAAAAGAGCATATTTCATCTTCGTCATATTTACATAAGTTTAATGTTATAACTATAGATGGACCAGAATTCCTCCATATGTGTGATATAAATGAAGGTTCTTGTGATCCATTCTTGATGATAGAAGCAATATCCATAACTAGAAAAATAAATAAATAATATGCCAAGAATTATTATAGAAGATATGAAAATGAATAGGAAAAGAGAAACTACTCCCAAAAGAGAAGCTCCTATTCCAGTATCTAAACCAATTCAATCTGAAAGAGAATTCTATTATGAAGAAACTAAAAAAGAAAAAGAAATCGAACGTATAAAAGAGGAAAAAATAGATGAATATTTCAAAGAAAAGAATCGTGGGGTTCAAAGAATCGGAAGAACACCACAAATTAAAACAAGAGCAAGAATTATACATAAGCCAACAATTATTATATTTATATTTTGTATTATTATTGGTGGAATTTACTGGGGTGGTAATATTGTAGAAAAAGCAGATGTTACAATAACAGCTAAGCATCAGCTTGTCACTTATAATACAAAGCAATTTATTGCATCAAAAGACACTACAGGTAACCCAGTAGACTTTGAGATAATGATAGTTTCAGATAAGAGAACAAAGAATATTATTCTATCTGATTCAAAAGAAGTTTCAACAAAAGCTCAAGGTAGTATTACTTTATATAATGAATTTAGCACAAATCCTATAAAATTATCTTCTGGAACGTACACAATGGACGAAGGAGGTAAAACATATAAGGTGGATAGTACTGTAACCATACCAGGATATAAGTTGGATGCTGATAAAAAGATAATTCCAGGGCAAACTGTCGCAAACATTAGTTCTTTTTTATCTGGAGATGCTTATAATGGAGAGCCTAAAAGTTTCTTCATAACTTCATTTAAAGGTACAGCTAAATACGACAAGATTTATGGTAAATTAAAAACTGCACTTCTAGGTGGAGCGCAAGGTGTTGTGTATACACTCAATGATGCCAACAAAACAAATATTGATAACTTGGCGAAAACTTATTTGAAAGAAGATCTAATGAAACAAGTCAAAGCACAAGTTCCACCTGGGTATATACTATATCCAGATGCTCTAACTTTCTCATATAAAACAGATGATAATTTTATATCTAAAAATCCTGATGCAGAAGTTCCAATGGAAGGTACTCTCTCTGTTGTATTATTAAAAGAGCAAAGTTTGATAGATAATATAATAAAAATATCTATACCAAATATCACAGGTGATGAATCTAAAGAAATAAAAATATCTGATCTAAATAAGTTTGTATTTAATTTTACTGATGCAAACCAAGTTATAATGAAAGAAATGACCACTGTATCTTTCTCTCTTACTGGAAGTGTAAATGCAATATGGAGCCCAGATGTAGATGTATTAAAAACCAAGTTACTCGGTGTAGATAAAAATAAGGTTTTACCAGTTTTCAGAGAAGACAAGGGTATAGCATCAGCACTCGTAAAGATTTTCCCATCATGGAAGAGTTATATTCCAAATGATGTATCAAAAATAAACATAATTATTAAATAATGTTGACGAAGAATTAATTTTTTGTTATACTACTCTCAGAATTAAATGAATCAAAAAGATGATAAAAACACTGTTATAGGAACTGTTATTGAGGCTCTTCCGAATACTCTATTTAGAGTAGATATAGGGGATGGAAAGTTAAACCTTTCTTATCTTGCTGGTAAGATGCGCATGCACAGAATCAAGGTTTTGGTAGGTGATAGGGTTGAAGTGCTCTTAGATCCTTATGGTGGCAAGGGAAGGATCATTAAAAGAAATTAAGTCTTGCTTATTTTATTAAATAGTGTATTATAGAAAGATATGTGCTTATGTAGTAAAAATACAGGGTAAAAGCCCTATATTTTTCTTTAGCATTTAGACAAAAAATATGAAAATTAAATCAGCAGTAAAAAAGATTTGTACGAAATGTAAATTAATTAAACGAAGTGGTCATCTTCGTGTTATTTGCTCTAATCCTAAACATAAACAAAAACAATAATTTTATATGAGAATCCTCGGTATAACCATTCCAAACAACAAACACTTAGACATCGGATTAACTTGCCTTTACGGTATAGGAATTTCCCGTTCTAGAAAAATTTTAGATGAAGCTGGTATTGATAGAAACATCAAAGGTGATGCTCTAACAGTAGACCAAGAAAATGCAATACGTAAAATCATAGAATCAATGTCTATTGAAGGTGGTCTTAAACGTGAAATTTCAGCAAACATAAAAAGATTAAAAGATATTAAAGCATACAGAGGTATCAGACACATGCGTCGTCTACCTGTCTATGGTCAAAGAACAAAAACAAATTCTCGTACAGTTAGAGGAAATGTTCGTAAGACTATGGGAAGTGGTAAGAGAAAAGAATCAAAGACATAGTAGCAACCTTTTAACTCAATTATTATTTATATTATAGATATGGGAAAGATAAAAATTATAACAAAAAAAGAAGAGAAAGTAGAAAATACAGAAGACAAAGTTTTGGAAACTGCACCTAAGACAGGTGGTAAGGCTCCAAAGAAAAAGATTGTTGCAGGTACTTTACACGTAGAAGCTACTTTTAACAATACAAAAGTTGTTTTATCTGACAAGGAAGGTAATACTTTATTCTGGACTTCAGCTGGATCACTAGGATTCAAAGGCGCTAAAAAAGGAACACCATTTGCTGCTTCAAAAGCTGGATCTGTTATAGGAGAAAAAGCTAAAGCTTTAGGAATCAAAGAAGTTGATGTAAAAGTTACTGGCGTAGGTAGTGGTCGTGAGCCTACCATTCGTGCTTTCATGGCTTATGATATAGAAATCACAGGAGTCCGTGATATAACACCAGTCCCTCACAATGGTCCAAAACCTAAAAAACCACGAAGAGTATAAAAAATAAAAAATTATGAAAAAAGTTCAAATATATAAAATTTGTAGAAGATTAGGCCCAGGCGTGTTTGAAAAATGTCAAACAGCTAAGTTTGCTGCATCAGAAATGCGTCATGCTAAAAATAAAAATAAGCGTCCAAAACCAATGTCTGGTTACGCTACTCAATTTGTTGAAAAACAAAAGGTTCGTTTTATGTACGGCATAAGTGAACGCCAATTCTCAAACTATATTAAAGAAGCAGTTGCAAATAAAGTAACTCCTGCAACTGAATATCTTTTTGAACTATTAGAATCAAGATTAGATAACGTTGTTTACAGAATCGGTTTAACTCATTCTCGTCGTCTTTCTCGCCAAATGGTTTCTCATGGACACATTACAGTAAACGGAAAGAAGACAACAGTAGCATCACAACGCGTTAAGGCTGGTGATATTATTGCAATTCGTGAAGGTAGTAAGAAGAGTGTTCTATTCTCTGATATGGCAAACAAAATGAAAGATTATACTTGTCCTAACTGGTTAACATTTAATACAGAAAGTCTTTCAGGAAAGGTACAAGGTAAACCAAAGAATATTGAAGGATATATTGATCTTAACACTGTTCTAGAGTTCTATAGTCGTTAAGAGTAGCTTTTTAATAGATAATTATGAAGACTTTATGTCTTCCAATATCATATAACTATGTCTGATTTAAATATTATATTACCATCAAAATTATCAATTGTTTCCGAAGTAGGAACAAAGGGTGTTTATGAAATAGATGGTCTTTATCCTGGGTATGGACATACTCTAGGAAATTCACTTCGTCGTATCATTTTGTCATCTTTGACAGGAGCAGCTATAACATCTTTGAAAATTGATGGAGTAGATCATGAGTTCTCAGTTATTGATGGAGTGAAAGAAGATGTTATAACTATACTTCTTCACTTGAAACAAGTTCGTTTTAGATTAAATACAGATGAGCCTCAGACAGTTCGTCTTAATATAAAAGGACCTAAACAAGTTACAGCAGCTGATATAGAAGTTACTGGTCAAGTAGAAGTACTAAATAGTGATTTATACATTGCAGAAGTTACAGGCAAAAATCCTCTTTCTATAGAAATGACAATCGAAAAAGGTTTAGGTTTTATTCCTAAGGAAATGCACCAAAAGACAAAAAATGAAGTAGGTGTTATCTCTCTGGATGCAATCTTTACTCCTATTCGTCGTGTTGCTTATGAAGTAGAAAATATGCGTGTTGGAGATAAAACAAACCACAATCGTCTACGTATGACTATTGAGACAGACGGAACTCTTTCTCCATGTGAAGCTCTTGAAAAAGCTATAACAATAATGGTAGAACAATTACAATCTATTGTTGGTTTTACTATTTCTTCTCAAAGAACTTCAAATAAAGAAATTGAAATAGAAGAAGCTGGAGAAGTTAAAATAGAAGATAAAACAGAAAACAATGAATTTACAGATATTCTAAAAACAAGAATCGATACACTTGAACTATCTACTCGTACTCTTAATGCTTTAAATGGAGCAAACATTAGAACAATAGGAGGAATAGCTAGAAAGAAAAAGGAAGATTTATTAGAAATCGAAGGAATTGGAGATAAAGGTATTCAAGAAATCAAAAAGGTTCTTACTGGATACGGAATAACCCTTAAATAATTAGTAATAAGTTAATAGTAAACATATATGCGACACCACAACAGTAATAGAAAATTTGGAAGAACAAGAAATCAGCGTCACGCTCTACTAAAGGGCTTAATGTTGGCACTTATTGCTCACGAAAAGATAGAAACTACAGAAGCTAAAGCAAAAGAACTTCGTCCTTTCATTGAAAAGATGATAACTAAAGCAAATATGGGTACTCTTGCTTCTCGCCGTATTGTTATCTCACGTTTATACAGTCTTACTTCAGAAGCAAATAAGTTGATCAATGATATAGCCCCACGATACAAAGGCCGCGCAGGTGGTTATACTCGTATTACAAAGCTCCCACGTCGAGGGGGGGATGCAAGTAAGATGGCTATTATTGAATTTATATAATATTATGACTACTACATATACAATCGATGCAAGTGGTAAAGTTTTCGGTCGCGTAGCAAGTGAAGCTGCAAAGAACCTTATGGGCAAAAACTTACCAGACTATACAGCAAACAAAGTCGCAAACGTTCTTGTTGTTATTACAAATGCAGGTCAGACAAAAATGTCAGAACGCCGCATGAAAGAAACTCTACATGAAAGATATTCTGGTCAACCAGGAGGTTTCAGAGAAGAGACAAATGCTAGAATTTTAGAGAAAAAAGGATGGAAAGGTTTGTATGAGTTAGCAGTCTTTGGAATGCTTCCATCAAACAAATTAAGACCACTTATGATGAAGCATTTAACAATAAAAGATTAATAAAATACCATGGAAAAAAAATTAGTAACAAAAGAAAAAGAATATTTTAGAGCTATCGGTCGTCGTAAGACTGCAACAGCTGTTGTTCGTCTGTACAAAGCAGCAAAGACTTCATACTCTATAAATGGAAAAGATTTGATTGAATATTTTAAAACAGCTGATCTAAAGAAAATCGTAACTTCCGCATTTGAAGTAGCAGAAGCAGCAGAGAAGTTTAAAGTTGTTGCAACTACAAAAGGAGGAGGAATACATTCTCAAGCAGAAGCAGTTCGTCATGGTATTGCAAGAGCCCTTGTTATGGAAGATGCAGAACTACGTAGTCCACTTAAGAAAGCTAAAATGCTTAAGCGTGACCCTCGTCAAGTTGAAAGAAAGAAATTCGGACTTAAGAAAGCAAGAAAGTCACCACAATGGAGTAAACGTTAATAAAAAAAGACCTCGAAAGAGGTCTTTTTTGTTTGTTATACTGAATTTTGCTTATATAAATTAAAAGTTATATAATTAACAAATGGATGAAAATAAAAAAATTATAAATTTCTTGTTTGAGGTTGGGACAATGAGAAAACTTCCCAGGATCCACCAACAAGTACTTTTATCTCAAGATTTATCTGATAATATAGCAACTCATTCATATAGAGTATCTTTGATTGCTTGGTTTTTATCTAAATTAGAAAATGTTGATCCATACAAAACTATGATGATGGGATTTCTTCATGATATGAAAGAAGTTAGAAGTGGTGATCATAATTATATTCATAAAAAATATGTAAAAATATTTGAAGATGAAATATCAAAAGATCAACTTGGAGATTTACCTTTTAATGATTTATATGAATTAGATAAAGAATTTGAGGAAAGAAAAAGTGAAGAAGCAATTATTGCGAAAGACGCAGACTTACTTGATCAAATGCTTTTATTAAAAGAATATGCTCATCAGGGAAATAAAGAAGCAGATATTTGGCTTTCTGGAAAAGGAAATTATAATAAAACAAATATTCAATATCAAGGACTTAAAACAGAATCAGCTAAAAAATTAGGAAAAGAAATATTAGAAGGTAGGGTTTCAGAATGGTGGGAAAATATTTGGACACCAAAAAATAGATAAAAATCAGACTTTGAAAAAAGTCTGATTTTTTGTATACTGGTACTATGAAAGATGAAGATATAAAAAATAATGAATCATTAAAAGAAGAAACAGGAGAGAATTTTATTGATTTAGATAGTCCTGATAAAGATGATGTAACTTTTGTAGAAAGTACAGATGATGGGGAAGCCTTGCCTACAAAAGATGTAGTAAAGAAACTTCGTGAAGAAATGAAGGTTATCCGTAAAGAAAAAGAAGAATATTTAACTGGTTGGCAGAGAGCAAAAGCTGATTATGTAAATCTTCAGAAAGAACTTGATCTTGCTCGTATAAACATTTCTGTTATCACACGCGAAAAAATGACAGAGAAATTATTGCCAGCAATAGATAGTTTTGATATGGCTTTTTCAAATAAAGAACACTGGGAAACTCTTGATAAGGATTGGAGGATGGGTATCGAGTCTATACACTCACAGTTAATAAAAGGATTGGAAGGTTCAGGCATCGAAAAGATTGACCAGAATAATGTTCCTTTTAATCCAAATATTCATCAGTCTATAAGTATAGTTCATACTGACGATAATTCTAAAGATCACACAGTAGAAAAAGTCCTACAAGTTGGATATAAAATAGGTGAGCGTGTTATTCGCCCAGCGAAAGTAACTATTTACGAATATAAGGGATAGTTTTATTAGTACTCCATAAAAATCTTCTCGGACTCGCCGACGGGTAATTTTCTGCTGAAAATTCCCTCATTGCTCAGCTCGACAGCTTCCGCAGCGGCTCTCTCGAGAAATTTTTATTACGTATCTTAATATATGTGGAAGAGGTCCAACCTCATGTGGCCCCAGAGGTTGTACCTCTGTTTTTTTAATATTTTATTTACACATTAACAGAAATTCTTTTTCTGTTTCTTCGTCTATTTTATCTGTGACGATGATCATCATTTCTGTAGTTAGGTTTAAATCTTTTTTGATATTTGAAAATAGGTGCTCATAAGGATAAACAGAAACCCATACAGAATTCTTTGCACAAATGAATCCTGCTTTTTTAAGTAAGTAACGAAGAGCTTCACGTTCACTTTTTCTTTCTTCTGGAAGATCAAGAATTATAATTCTCCATAAACCATCCCAAGTAGTAGAAACTAAACTTGATTCACATTCGATTGCGATGTTATTTATTTTTTGTTTTCCTTCTTTTGTTAGTCTTAAGTATTGCTTATGTTCTGAGTTAAATGCCTCTACAAGCCCATCTGAGAGGAGATTCTTGATGGATCGAGCGATTGCATACCCAGTCTTATTATCGGGTTCAGATTGGCCTAAAATAGCACCCTCGACGTCTTTTTTTATGGAATCGATAGGTGTAACTCCTTTTTTTGAAAGGGTTTTAAGAATTGTCCTTTGAATTGAAGGCTTTTTTAACATATTGACGATTATAACGCTTTTTTATATATTATACAAGTATTTAGCGGTCACTAAATACTTGTCAAAAATATACTAAGAGAGTATACTAATAGTGTATTTTGAAATTATAAATAATATTCTCATTGGGTCCGGATAAATTTCTGCTGAAATTTTCCTCATTGCTCGGCTCGACAGCCTTGCGCACGCCCCAATGATAAAATTATTTAGAATTTCAAAATAAATTTATTATTAATTATATAAAATATATATGAGTAAAATTATAGGTATCGATTTAGGTACAACAAATAGTGCGGTTGCTATCATTGAAGGAGGTCAACCAAAAATTATAGAAAATATAGAAGGTGCACGTACAACACCATCAGTTGTTGCTGTTGCGAAGAACGGTGATCGTATGGTTGGTTTACTTGCAAAGCGTCAGGCTGTTACAAATCCAGAAAATACTATTTATGGTATTAAAAGATTTGTCGGACATATGTTTGATGATCCAGAAATTCAGAAGGATGACAAAACTACTCCATATAAAATTCAGAAAGGTTCAACTGGAGGAGTTGAAGTTAAGCTTGGCGACCAATGGTTACGCCCAGAAGAAATTTCTGCAAAAATTTTAAGTAAAATAAAAGCTGACGTAGAAGCAAAGCTTGGAGAAAAAATAACAGAAGCAGTTATTACTGTTCCTGCTTATTTCAATGATGCTCAAAGAAAAGCCACCAAAGATGCAGGAGTTATTGCAGGTCTTGATGTAAAACGTATTATCAATGAGCCTACAGCTGCAGCACTTGCATATGGATTTAATACAAAGAAAAATGAAAAGATAGTAGTTTACGATTTTGGTGGAGGAACATTCGATGTTTCTGTTCTTGAAGTTGGGGATGATGTTATTGAAGTTAAGTCTACAGACGGTGACTCACACATGGGTGGTGAAGATATAGATCAGAAAATAGTTAAATGGATTGCTGATGAATTTAAAAAACAATCAGGTATTGATGTTACAACAGATATGCTTGCATTACAGCGTCTAAAAGAAGCAGCTGAGAAAACAAAGCATGAACTTTCTACAACAAATGAATCAGAAATAAATATTCCATTTATAACTTCAGATGCATCTGGTCCAAAACACTTACTTCTAAAGATGACTCGTGCAACTCTTGAATCTCTTGCAGAAGAATATATAACTCGTTCTATCGATATTACAAAGAGAGCCCTTGAAGCTTCACCATTTAAAATGGCTGAAATCAATGAAGTTATCTTGGTTGGTGGTCAGACAAGAATGCCAGCAATAGTAGAAGCTGTGAAGAAATTATTTGGCAAAGAACCAAATCGTTCTATTAACCCAGACGAAGTTGTAGCACTTGGTGCTGCTGTTCAAGCTGGAGTTCTACAGGGAGATGTTCGTGATGTTCTTCTTCTTGATGTTATCCCACTTTCACTTGGTATTGAAACACTAGGTGGAGTTGCAACAAAACTTGTAGAAAGAAATACTACAATTCCAAGTTCTAAATCTCAAACATTCTCAACTGCAGCTGATAATCAAACCTCTGTAGAAATTCATATTACTCAAGGTGAACGCCCAATGGCTTCTGATAACAAATCTCTAGGACGATTTATCTTAGATGGTATTCCACCAGCACCTCGTGGTATGCCTCAAGTTGAAGTTACTTTCGATGTTGATGCAAATGGAATCTTGAATGTTAAAGCTATGGATAAAGCTTCTGGTAAAGTTCAGTCTATCCGTATTGAAGCAAGTTCAGGTCTTACAGATGCTGATATACAAAAGATGAAAGATGAAGCTGAATCTCACGCTGAAGAAGATGCAAAAAAGAAAGAACTTGCTGATGAGAAAAATACAGCTGAAATGATGATCTTTACTGCAGAAAAATCACTTAAAGAATATGGAGATAAAGTATCACCTGAAATTAAAACTGCCGTAGAAGAAAAAGTAACTGCTGTTAAAACAGCAAAAGATGGTAGTGATATAGCTGTTATTAAAACTGCTATTGAAGCACTTTCTGCTGAACTTTCAAAAATTGGAGAAGCTATGAGTAAACAAACAGAAGCTCCAAAAGAAGGAGAAAATCCAACCCCTGAACAACAAGGCCCTGAAATAAAAGATGCCGAGGTAAATGAAAACGGAGAACAAAAATAATTATTTTTTTTGGAATAGTTCCTTTCAGAGGTCCAGATAAATTTCTGCTGAAATTTTCTTCATTGCTCGGCTCGATAGCCTTGCGCACGCCCTCTTCAAGGACTATTCCAAAAATGCTTAGAAGTATAGTTAAAATAGTCTTTGAGAAGGGGGCGCGGAGCGCGACGGCGCGAGAATTCAGCAAATTTTTAGCAAAAAATTATGCGGACCCTTCGAAAAGAGCTATTTTAATGAAGCTATGATAATATAAAAAATATGTCCAAAAATTATTACGAAACATTAGGAGTAGATAAGAATGCTTCAAAAGATGAACTGAAGAAAGCATTTCATAAACTAGCTCACAAACATCACCCAGATAAAAATAATGGAGATGATAAGAAATTCAAAGAAGTAAATGAAGCTTATCAGGTTCTTTCTGATGATAAAAAACGTTCTTCTTATGACCAATTCGGTAATGCTGATGGACCACAAGGTTTTGGTGGTGGTCAATCTGGTTATGGAGGCCAGGGTGGTTTTGGAGGATTTGATTTCTCTGGAGCTCAAGGTTTTGATATGGGTGATCTTGGGGATATTTTCGGAGATATTTTTGGTGGTGGAGGTATGGGGCGTAATTCTAGAAATCAAAGAAAGGGAAGAGATATTCAAACAGAAATGGATTTAAATTTTGAAGAAGCTATTTTTGGAATTAAAAAGAAAGTTTCAATAAATAAACAATCTGTTTGTGATATTTGTAAGGGAACAGGAGGAAAAGTTGGAACAAAAATGAATACATGTACTACGTGTAAAGGACACGGGCAAATAGAGGAAGTTCGACGTTCTATCTTGGGTTCATTCTCTACAAGAAAAACTTGTGAGACTTGTATGGGTCTTGGAAAGATTCCATCTGAAAAATGTTCAGTTTGTCGTGGTAATGGTGTAGTTAAAAAAACAGAAGAAATAGAACTCAATATTCCAGCTGGAATAAACAATACTGAAATGCTCAAGATGGCAGGTGCAGGGGAGGCTATCCAAGGTGGACCATCTGGAGATTTATTCATAAGAGTAAGAGTTAAGAACCATTCTTTATATAAGCGTGATGGTCTGAATCTATCTATGGATTTATCTATAAAACTCACAGAGGCACTGCTTGGTTTTACTTATAAATTAAAGACCTTAGAAGGAGATATTCTTGATGTTAAAATACCTGAAGGAATAAATCATAATGAAATGCTTCGTGTCAGAGGTAGAGGAGTTCCTTCATCAAGAGGACGTGGCGACATTATTATACGTATACAAGTTAAAATGCCAGCCAAACTTTCAAAAAAATCTAAAGAAATAATTGAAGAATTAAAGAAAGAGGGAATATAAAACCTTTACAAATCTTCAATTTCTGGTATCATTGTTAATATTATTATTTATTACGGGTGAAATTTATTTCACTTGATATAAAGAGATGACCAAACGTTCAATTGCTTCTAGAAAACTTTGGAAGCTAGGAATCCGCGATTTTAATACTCAGTACTTTGATTTCAATAAAGACGGAGATCTGATCGCAAAAGAAGGCAACAATGTTTATAATATTCGTTACTTAGCAGAAAAATTCGGAACATCTCTTGAGATACTATTCCCTTATATAATTGAAGAAAGAGTAGAAGATTTACTAGATCTTGCTGCTTCTTTGATTAAAAAAATAAAATACCAAGGTAAATTCTTTTACCACTACCCAATGAAAAGTAACCAGACTAAAGAGGTGGTTATGGCCATGGTTGGTGAAGGAGCAAACATTGAAACATCTTCATATAACGAACTTTATATTATAAAGAAGATGCTAGAACAAGAATCATTTAATGAGAAAATGAGGATTCTTTGTAATGGTCCAAAGACAGATAAATATATAAACCTTATCGATGAACTTCAGCATAGAGGGCTTAAGGTTGTTCCTATAATAGAAGGACCAGGTGAATTAAAAAATTTCCAATTCTCTAAATATGATGTAGGTATCAGACTTGATGTTCCAGTGAAGTCAAAAGCGAACTGGGGTAAACAAATAGACAGATTTGGTTTTAATAGAAAAGAGATTCTTAAAATGTCTCAATTTAGAAATTTAAAAATTCTTCATTACAGAATAGGTAAACTTGAAAAACCATCTGATATTATAGAAAGTACAAAATATGCTCTTAACGTTTACTTTAAATTAAAAGAGACAAATCCATCTCTCGATACTATTGATATTGGAGGAGGAATGCCAATTCCGTTTGAAAGAAATAAAAAATATTCAGTAGAAAAAATACTTGAAAAACTTTTTGAATTACTAAAGAGGGAATCAGAAAAAAGAGGAGTACCACACCCAAATCTTATTTGTGAATGGGGAAGATTTATGGTTGCTCCAGCTCAGATCACAGTATTTAAAGTTATAGATACAAAGAAAATTTCTCATAAAGGAGTTGAAGCGAAGAAATGGTATGTGATAGATGGAAGTCTTATGAATGATCTTGTAGATACTTGGGCTATAAATCAGAAGTGGTTTGTTGCACCTGTAAATAATAAAGCTGATGTTAAGTTAAATGATGTTTGGATATCTGGTTCATCTTGTGATTCTGATGATATCTATACAGGCATAGATGAGTCTGTGACACTACCAGACTATACTTATGATACCAATGAGCCATATTACATAGCTTTCTTCGATACAGGAGCGTACCAAGATGCTCTTGCTTCACACCACTGTATGCTTTCATCTCCAATCAAAATAATAGCTGAAAATGGGCATATAGTAGTTGCTCGTAAACGTGAATCTCCAGAAGATGTAGGAAAAGAATTTGGATGGTAGTAGAGGTCCAACCTCATGTGACCCCAGAGGTTGTACCTCTACTAAGAAAATAAATTAAAATAAAAAAACTACAAAGAAAATCTTTGTAGTTTTTTTATTTTAATTATTAATTAGTAATCGGTAATTAGTAATTATTTTATATATCCTTCTTTAAATAAAAGCTCTGCGTTTAATATTCCACCACCGGCAGCACCACGGACTGTGTTGTGAGATAATGCAATAAATTTATAATCGAATATATTACAATCTCTTAGACGTCCAATTGTGACAGCCATACCTTTATCATTTCCTCTATCTTTTTTAGGTTGAGGACGATTTTCTTCTTCTTTATAAATTATAGGATTTATTGGTGCAAAAGGAAGATTGAGTTCTTGGGGAACTGATTTGAAATCATTCCATATTTTTATTATTTCTTCTTTTGTTGGCTTTTTATCTTTAAATAAAATATTTACAGTAGCAAGGTGACCATCTGAAACTGGAACACGAGTACAAGTAGCAGAAACTTTTAATTCTTTATTTTTTACAAATTTACCATCCTTTATATCTCCTAATATTTTAAGTGGTTCTTCTTCTGTTTTTTCTTCTTCACCACCTATAAATGGAACTACATTATCTATCATATCAAGACTTGGTACTCCTGGATATCCAGCACCTGAAACTGCCTGAAGGGTAGTAATGATAATCTTTTTGATCGAATAGCCTGCTTTTTGAAGCGCATATATAGGTGTTATATAGCTTTGTAAACTACAATTTGGCTTTACTACTATAAATCCTTTATCCCATCCGTGATTCTTTTGTTGAGTTTTAATTATATCTAAATGAGAAGAATTTATTTCTGGAATAAGCATGGGTACATCATCTGTTTTTCTATTTGCAGATGCATTTGAAACTACAGGAAGACCTGCACTTGCATACTTTTCTTCCATTTCTTTAACTAGTTGTTTATCATTAAGTTCAAATGCAGAAAATACAAAGTCACATTTCTTGGCTGCTTTTGCAACATCTGCAACATCTTCTACTATTAATCCAGCAACTTTTCGAGGTATAGATGTAACCATTTGCCATCGATTGGAAACTGATTCGGCATATGTAACTCCAGCAGAATTTGCTGATGCGGCTACATAAACAACATCAAACCATGGATGATTCTCCAAGAGTCGAATATAATTTTGCCCTACCATACCTGTTGCCCCCAAGATTCCCACTTTAAATTTTTTCATTTTTATTTAATAACGAAACAAATTATTTTATAAAAAAATGTCTGGCCGAGCTTCCATCTTCGTAAGAAGAAGATTTGGCGAGGAGATCCGAGGACTTTTTTTAGAATATAATTTGTGAAGTTATTTAATTACTTGATAATTTTTTGCCCCTATATATGAATATTCTAACTTTGCTTTTTATTTAATAAATTTCTTATAAACAGCTTTCATAACTTTCTCAATATCATCTGTTTTTATTACTGCTTCCATTCTATAACAATTCTCGTAATAGAATGCACTAATTAGAAGATCGGTATTTTGTTTAACTAGTAGGTCATTAAAGTTACTTACATCTTTAGAGTCAAACCATCCGACAGAGAATATCATACTAGCATTTGTTATCTCTATATCTTCAATCTTGGTTTTCAATTCCTCAATAGCTTTGTCTAGTTGGTTATTCTTATTGTCCGTAACTATTTGTAGACTGTACCTTGTGTTACTGATAAGGGTCATTTCTACTTTGTATTTCTTGAATATTTCGCAAACTATTAGAAGTAGATCATTTAATTTGATTGTCTCATCTGTAACTAATATGAATTTCAGATCCTTTTTTAAGCTTACTATCTTTGCCCCTTTTTCCATCTTTTTCATTTCTCCTATTTTTGTTTTTGATTTTGGTTCTGAAATAGAGGCTATTTCAATAGGAGTTTTAAACATTTTTACATATTGGATAGCTTTATCATGTATTATTTTTCCTGCTTCTTCTGCTTCAAAGTAATTTATAAATGGAATAGTTTTTGCTTTAGTTATTATTTTAGGATCTGCAGATAAAACACCTCCTACATCTTTCCAGAGAATAATCTTTTCTGCTTTGAGTACTGCTCCCACAAAACATGCTGTGGTATCTGTACCTCCACGTCCTAGGGTTGTTATAGATCCACTTTTCGTTTTACCTGTAAATCCAGGTATTACAATGATATCTTTAATTGAAGATATTTTATCATTTACATTTTTTTCGGATATTTTGTAGTCGATGTTAGCATTTTTAAAATTATCATCTGTGACAATAGGGAAGTCTTCTGCTAATATTTTTTGAGCTTTTAAATTTGAAGAATTTAAATATTCTGTAAATATTATTGCAGATATTTTTTCTCCAAGAGAAACCACCTTATCTTCTAATTCATTTGTTACTTCTTTTAGATTACTTAAATCTTTTTCAAGATTAGTTAATATTTTTACAATTTCATCTTTTGTATTTTGATAAAATTCATTCTTTATCCCTATGTCTGTCATTATCTGTTCGTGTTTCTTTAATAAGTTAGAAGTAAAAACATGAATTATTTCTTTATTATAATTTTCTTTTAGTTTTCCTAAGAATGACAATATCTCATCAGTAACTCCTGGCATAGCAGAAACCACAGCAATGGATCGGTATCCTTTTGATGTTTGCTCACTAAGTCTTTTCTTAATAAATGGAATAAGATCTTTCTTTAAGATTCCTCCACCAAATTTATTCACTATAACCTGTTTTTGGGGCATATTTTGTATTTTATCTATTTAGTGAGAACAATAGACAGTTATTAATAATAAACTACCTAATTTTATAATATTTGAGTTAAAAATCAAGGATTTTATTTTATTGACTTATGGGGGTGCCAATAGTAAACTTAAGTTGTTTATAAATAATTCATTCCGCAGGATTGTAAAATTATTTCCTCTTTACCCCAGAGGGGCCCTACGAGATAAATAATTTTACAATCCTGCTTCATTAAATAAAAATGTCTAAAATACTTGTTATAGGTTGTGGAAATGTGGGAAGTGTTGGTTTGCATAAAATGGCTCAGTTCCCAAAAGTTTTCTCTGAAATTCACGTTGTAGGTAGAACTCTCTCAAAATGTGAGGTTGTTCGTAGTTCTGTATTAAAAAAATCTAAAGGAAAAGTTGATTTACATTTACACATAAGTGATGTAGGTAAAGGAGATAATTTTCTTAAACTTTTAAAAGAGGTAAAGCCAGAACTCGTAGTGAACTGGGGTAGCCCGTATGACAATTTGGTACTTATGGATGCATGTTTAGAATACGGAGTAAATTATATCGATACAGCTTGCTATGAACATCCAGATAAATATGGTTTTTCTTATAAATTACAATTAGCTAAAAATGAAGCTTATAAAAAGAAGAATTTGCTTGCAATACTTGGCTCTGGTTTTGACCCAGGAGTTTCAAATATTTTCTCTGCTTACGCCCGTGATTATCTTTTTGATAAGATAGATACTATCGATATATTGGATTGTAACGGAGGCTCAAAAGATGAGAAGATTAAATTTGCTCCAAACTTTGATCCAGAAATAAATTTAAGAGAGTTAATTTTGCCTATTAAATTCTGGGAGAATAAAAAGTGGAAAGAAAGTGGAAAGCTCATCGATGATGATGCTCCATTTTTTGAATTTAATTTCCCTGAAGCAGGGAAATTCACTCCTTACTTGATGTACCACGAAGAATTGGAAACTATTCCTACTCATATTCCAGGGTTAAAGCGTATTCGTTTCTGGATGACATTCTCAAAGAGTTACCTTACTTATCTTCGTGTATTGTTTAATGTTGGCTTAACTCGTATTGATGAAGTGAATTATAACGGTACAAAAGTTGTCCCAGTTAAATTCCTAAAAGCTATCCTTCCTAAAGGAGAAGATTTCAATAGTGGTTATGTTGGTAAAACAAATATAGGAAATATTATTACTGGTACAAAAAATGGAAAGAAAAAGAATATTTATATTTACAATGTTTGTGATCACAAAGAAGCATTCAAAGAAACAGGTGGAAATGCGATCGGCTACACTACAGCGATACCTACAGTTACTTGTGCCAAGCTTGTGCTCGAAGGTAAGTGGAGTGGTATAGGAGTAAAAAATACAGAAGACAAATCACTTGATTCAAAAGTATTCTTAGACGAAATGGCTAAAGTTGGACTAACTTGGACTGTTAAGAATCTAAAAGATATACCAGCAGCACTTAAAAAGAATTACTAAAATGTCACACAACAACGAAAACATATTTATAGAACCTTGGGTAGAAGAGGAAGGTTGGGAATCTTTAGATTTATCTAAAGTAGAAACTCCTTCTTATATTATTTCTTTAGAAAAATTAGAGAATAATCTTAAAATACTAAAAGGTGTAGAAGAAAAAACAGGAGCTCATATACTTATGGCTCTTAAAGGTTTTTCTATGTTTTCGACATTTCCATTAATCAAAAAGTATCTTTCTGGTAGTGAGGCAAGTTCTGTAAATGAAGCAAGGTTGGGTTATGAGAAATTTGGTAAGGAGATGCATGTATTCTCTCCATCGTATACAGAAAAAAATATTAAAGAATATTTAAAATACGCAGATCATTTAGTTTTTAATTCTTTTTCTCAGTGGAATAAATTTAAAAATATATGTAATGGAAAAGCTTCTTGTGGTATCCGTGTAAATGTAGAACACTCTGAAGTAGAAACTCCAATGTATGATCCTAGTAGCCCGAACTCTCATTTTGGAGTAAAAATAAGTGATTTTGAAAAAGATAATTTAGAAGGATTAGATGGAATTCATTTTCACAATCTATGTGAGCTTGGTGCTGATGCATTACAAAGAACTCTCAAAGTATTTGAAGAGAAATTTGGAGAATTTTTACCTCAAATGAAATGGGTAAATTTTGGTGGTGGTCATCATATCACAAGAAAAGATTATGATGTAGATTTACTTTGTACTCTCATAAAAGATTTTAAAAATAAATATCCAAACTTGGAAGTATATCTTGAACCAGGAGAAGCGATAGCACTCAACGCTGGAGTTCTTGTAGGTAGTGTAGTAGATATAACAAAGAATCCTAAAAATGATGAAGCTGGAATAACTGTTTTAGACATTTCAGCGACAACACATATGCCAGATGTACTAGAAATGCCTTATTTACCCTCTATTTTAGGGGCTAAACCAGCAAATGAAGGCTTTGATAACAAATATCGTCTAGTTGGACCAAGTTGTCTTACGGGGGATGTTATAGGGGAATATAGCTTCGATAAGACTTTGACTGTAGGTCAAAAATTAGTATTTCTAAATATGGCTATTTATACCATGGTAAAGAATAATACTTTCAATGGAGTACCACTTCCAAATATTTGTACTTTGAGTAAAGATGACAAAGTTAAAATTATTAAAAAATTTGGATATCAAGATTTTAAAGATAGATTGTCGTAATATTAAAAGAAGCTTCACAAATTATATTCTAAAAAAAGTCCTCGGATCTCCTCGCCAAATATTCTTCTTACGAAGATGGAAGCTCGGCCAGACATTTTTTTATAAAATAATTTGTTCCGCTATTAAATACAATGAATCCCGTTAGAAGCCGCGGTCGCGGGGTACATAATAAAATTTAAAATAAATTAATAATTAAATTATAGTAGATTCGGTTTATTTATATAATAATGACCGCGACCTGCTTCTAAACGGGATGAAAAAGAAAATAATAAAAATTGGATTAATACAAAGTAAAGCAACAAAAGATTTAAAGTTTAATTTGGAAAAAACTTTAAAGATGGTTGAGGATGCAGCTAAAAAAGGAGCTGAGATTATTTGCTTGCAAGAACTTTATAAAACACCATATTTCCCTCAAAAAAGAGGAGTAAAAATTGATAGTTATTTAGAAACTATTCCTGGTGAATCCACGAATGCATTTAAAGTAATTTCTAAAAAATATAAATGTTCTATTGTTTTACCTATTTATGAAAAAGCTAAAAATGGAAAATTATTCAATACAGTAGTTGTTTTAAATGAAAAAGGAGACATACAGCCATCTTACAGAAAAATACATATTCCTCACGATCCTAGTTTCTATGAAAAAGATTATTTCGCCGAAGGGGATAATGGCTATAGATTATATAAACATAAAGATGTAACTTTTGCAGTTTTAATATGTTTCGACCAGTGGTTTCCAGAAGCAGCTCGTTCATTAAAACTTTCAGGTGCAGAAATTATTTTTTATCCTACCGCAATTGGAAATATTGTAGGTAAAAAACCTATAGATGGAGATTGGCACGATGCATGGGAAACTATAATGAGGGGTCATGCTATTGCAAATAGTTTACCTGTAGCCGCTATAAATAGAACTGGGGTAGAAGATAAATTAGATTTCTGGGGTCAATCATTTGTAACAGACGCCTTTGGTAAAGTTATAAAAAGAGCTGGTGCTAAAAAAGAAGAAATACTGATTGCTTCTCTTGATCTTTCTATGAACGACTACATCTCAAATGATTGGGGATTTTTAAGAAATCGTAGACCAGATACTTATAAAAAGATAACTGATAAAATTGTTAAAAAATAATATGATGGAGATTCCAAAAGAACTAGGGTACTATATGCCAGCTGAATGGGAAAAGCATTCAGGTGTTTGGCTTGCTTGGCCATATGGAGATAAAACCTTTCCAGATATTTTAGACTCCGTAGAGCAAAGTTATTGTCAGATTATAAAATCACTTGAAGAGAGTGAGCAAGTTAAACTCATTGTTTTAAATGATGAAGAAAAAAATAGAATAGAAAAAATATTAATTAATTATGGTATTAAGATAGAAAATATAACTTTTTTTATACAAGATTATTCAGATGTTTGGACTAGAGATTATACTCCTATAACTTTATTTAATACAAATAAAAAAGACATAGCTTTTGTTAAGTGGGACTACAATGCTTATGGAAAAGAAGAAGATCCTCTTTTTGTAGATTTACTCAAGGATGATAAGGTTTTTTTGAATATTATAGATGAATCAAAATACAAAATATTTACACCAGGGATGGTTCTGGAAGGTGGTGCTATAGAATCAAATGGTAAGGGAACTCTTCTTACCACAGAACAATGCTTATTAAACTCAAATAGGAAAAATGATTTAGATAAAGGACGTACAGAAATTTATTTAAAAGCATATCTTGGAGTAGAGAAAATAATATGGCTTGCAGATGGGTTGATTAATGACCATACAGATGGACATATAGATGAAATTGCTCGATTTGTTAATTCAAATACAATCTTGTGTGCTTACGAGGATGATAAAAAAGACCCAAACTATTCTATACTTAAAAATAATTTTGATGTATTAAAAAATTCAAGAGATAAAGATGGTAAGAAATTTAAAGTAGTTAAATTACCTATGCCACATATGAATTATGATAATGGAGAAAAAGCTCCAGTTTCTTATACAAATTTTTATATTGGAAATTCTGTAATCTTGATGTCTGTATTTAATGATGAGAACGATAAAAAGGCTATAAAAATAATTCAATCATTATTTAAAAAACATAAGATAGTTCCAATTGACTGCTCGAAACTTATTTATGGAGGGGGAGCTATTCACTGCATAACAATGCAGGATTATTTAAGTAATTAAAAATTAATAATTACGAATTAAGAATTAAAATGCAAGAAGAAACTAAAACCTGTCAAAACTGCAAAAATAACTTCACGATTGAGCTAGACGATTTTTCTTTTTATGAGAAAATAAAAGTCCCAGCACCTACGTTTTGCTCAGACTGTAGACAACAGAGGAGGTATGCTTGGAGAAATGAAAGAACTCTATACAGAAGAGATTGTGATTTGTGCAATGAATCTGTTGTATCAGTATATTCACCTAATAAAGAATTAAAAGTTTATTGTCCTAAATGCTGGTGGGGTGATGAATGGGATCCATCTTTTTATGGAAAAGATTTTGATTTTTCTCGTCCATTTTTTGAACAGTATAAAGAACTACAAAAAATTGTACCAAGAATAGCATTGTTGAATAAAAATAGTATAAATTCCGAATATACAAATCACTCAGGAAATAATAAAAATGTTTACTTATCAACTGTTTGTTTTGATAGTGAAGATGTTTTTTATTCCAATTGGATTATAAAATCTAGGAACTCTATGGATATAAGTTATATTTATAATGGTGGAGAAAAAATATATGAATGTATAGATTCTCAAAAAGTTTATAGTTGCCAATATAGTATTTTAATTGAGAATTGTACAGATTGTTTATATTGTTATGATTGTCGTAATTGTAATCACTGTTTTTTATCTTCAAATTTAAGAAATAAAAGCCATGTATTTAGGAATGAGCAATATACACGAGATGAGTATTTTAAAAAAGTAAATGAATATAACCTATCATCATATAAAACAAGACAGGAATTATATACTAATTTTTTAGATATTTTAAAAAATAAATCAATTCATAAAAGTATTACAGGTGAAAGGAATTATGACAGTACGGGTAATATGCTTTTTGGGTGTAAGAGTTTAAAAAATTCTTTTGATTGTACGGACGGAGTCGAAGATTCAAAATATATTATTTCTGCTGCTGATATAAAAAATGGGATGGACTTATACCATGTCGGTTGGGGCGCAGAATTGTCATATGAATTACATGCAAGTAATCATATGTATAAATCTAAAGCATGCCATCTTTGTTATGATAATTCAGAATTAGAATATTGTGATACTTGTCAAAATTCTTCAAATTTATTTGGCTGTATTTCTGTCAAAAAAGGAGAATATATGATTTTAAATAAGAAATATCCAAAAGACGAATATCTAAAATTAAAAGAGAGAATAATTGAACATATGCGAGAAACTAAAGAATATGGTGAATTTTTCCCAGCACAAATATCTCCTGTTTGTTATAATGAAACTCAAGGTAATTATTATATGCCATTAACCAAAGAAGAAGTTTTATCTCGTGGATGGTTATGGGAGGATAAAATTCCAGGAATTTTTGGAAAAGAAACAATTTTAATAGAAGAAATACCAGATAGTATAAAAGAAATAGAAGATTCTATAACAAAAGAAGTTTTAAGATGTGTTGATTGTTCAAAAAATTATAATATTATTCCAAATGAATTAATTTTTTACAAAAATGAGAATATTCCAATACCCAGACAATGTCCTGATTGTCGTTATATGAGAAGGTTTTTATTAAGACCTCCTCGTAAGCTCTGGCACCGTTCCTGTATGAATGAAGGATGTACTAATACATTTGAAACATCATATGCACCTGATAGACCTGAGATTGTGTATTGTGAATCTTGTTATCAGAGAGAGGTGTTGTAGTCAGATAGCTGCCCGGGCAGCTATCTTGATAATAAAATTACTAATATTAAAATAACCCAGATAGTGGCAAGGCCTCTATCTGGGTTATTTTAATATTATATTTTTAAAATTAGTGTTCCACTGTCGGTATCTTTAATTTCGTATCCTAGATTTTGGATTTGATCTCTTATTTCGTCACTTTTTGCCCAATCTTTATTGAGTCTCGCTTCCTCACGTTCTTTTGAAAGCTGTATAACAGCATCTGGTATTATTTCTATTTCTTTTTTAGCTAAATTAAAACCGAGTACTTTATCGAAATCTAATATTGTTGCGAGTTTGTCTTCATTTGAAATTCCATATTTGAATATTTCATTTACTGTCGCCATAGCTTTAGGCATATTCAAATCGTCATTGATACCATCAAGAAATCTATCTTTCAATTCTAAATTTACAGAGCCTACTTTTTCCCCGAGAATTTTAACTTTATTTAAAAGATTGTGATATCCATTTGTCGCAGAAGTTACAACATCATCATTCCACTCCATTTGTTTTCTGTAGTGAACTACAAAACAAGCATATCTGTAAACTAGTGGATCTATATTTTTATCCAAAAATTCACTTTGTACAGTTAAGAAATTACCAGTACTTTTAGCCATCTTTTCTCCATCTTTAAGATTCAAGAATTCTCCATGTACCCAGTAATTTACCCAAGGTTCTTTGCCAGTAGCTGCTTCTGTCTGAGCAAGCTCGTTGGTATGGTGCAAGTTGATAAAGTCTACAGCACCAGCGTGTATATCGAAATGATCACCCAAATATTTCACACTCATAGCAGAGCACTCTATATGCCAACCAGGGAACCCAACACCCCAAGGACTTTGCCATTCCATTTGTCTTTTTTCATTAATGGGGGAGAATTTCCAAAGTGCAAAATCTGTAGCATTTTTCTTTTCAGTATTGATTTCTACTCGAGCTCCTTCTTTGAGTGAGTCCAACTTTTGATGAGAGAGTTTTGTGTAGTCTTTTACTTTTGATGTATCGAAATATATTCCATCACTTGTTTTGTAGGTAAAACCTTTTTTCTCTAAGGTTTCAATCATTTCTATTTGTTCTTTTATATTATCGGTTGCCTTGCAGAAAATATCTGGATAAATAATATTTAAATTTGTTAAATCCTCTTTGAATTTATTTGTATAAAATTCTGCTATTTCAAAAGCAGTTTTATTTTCTTTTTTTGATTCTTTTTCTATTTTATCTTCACCCATATCACGATCACCAGTTAGGTGCCCGACATCTGTTATGTTCATAACATGCTTTACATTGTAGCCGTTATAGCTCAAAACACGCTTTAGAACGTCTTCAAATACATAAGTGCGCATATTACCTATATGGGCAAAGTTGTAAACTGTAGGCCCGCATGTATATAAGCCTACTTCTTTTTCATTAATAGGTTTGAATTCTTCTTTTTCTCTTTTTAGAGTATTAAATATTACTAAAGACATATAAGAAAGTTAGGATTGTTATAATTAGGCTGATAATGGATAATCTGGTTAATATTTTTATCTTTTTATTATTTCTGTCTGTTAAGATTAGGTTATTTATATTATATAAATTAATAAAACTTTTTTCTTGCTGTTCAATCATTTGATTTATAAGAGAGTACTCATCCATTATAAGAGGTGGGTATTGTTCAAATCTTTCGCCAAATATTTGGATTAAATATTTAGACAAATTATCGAAGACTATTTCATGTGAATTTAAACAGAGACCTGCTTTAATAAGAGCTTGGTTTTTATTGTAAATTAATTTGGAGGCATTTTTATTTTTACCGCCAATTATTGTATTTTCAAATTCTTTTATTTCTGATTTGTTTGTGATTAATTGTTCTTTTAGATTTACATACAAACTTTTCATTAGATAATAGAATAGTAAGCCATTGTTATTTATACGAAGTTCTTCTGGGAGGGTTGTATCCATCTCAAGATTATTTAAGAATTCACCCAAGGCTTCTATGGGCTCATTGTGAATAGTTATAATAAAACTACCGTGGACGATGAATATTATTTTGTTATCTAAGGACTTGTCGTTTGAATTTAGAATATGAGGGAAGTTTAAAGAAATGAAAAGTAGTCCAAAATATGACTTTGTTCGAGGTTCTTTTGATTTGGATCTTATTTCTTCTTCTATTGTTTGGGGTATAGAGTATTCTTCTAGAATATAAAAAAGCTCTTCTTCTTTAGGTGATTCAAGGTCTACCCAAGTTAATGAATTATGGCTATATTTTGATATCATACTCTTCCTATGGTACCACACATACAATATGGCTTGCAATTTTGCCAAGTTTTGTGTAATATAGTTCTTATCCATGGGAACGTGTTAAATTAAGGGTTTCTAAGGATAAAATAAATTATGCCAAAAACAACTACAACAACCAAAAAGACAAAGAAGCCAGAATCCGAAAGTAAGGAATTCGCAGTTATTTTTACAGGTGGTAAACAGTACAAAGTGGCTGTTGGAGATGTTCTTAAGATCGAGAAGCTCGATGGGGAATACGCAATAGGCGACAAAATCGTTTTCGACAAGGTATTACTTGTAGATAATGGTAAAGATACAACTATTGGTACACCATACATCGCCAATGCTACAGTAGAATCACTATTTCAGAAGTTCGGTAAAGCTAAAACTGTAAGTGTTGTTAAATATAAACAAAAGAGTAGATACTTAAAGAGAAATGGCCACCGTCAACCATTCGTAGAGGTCAAAATCTCAGCAATCAAATAAATCTTAAATAAAAAATCATCCATTACTGGATGATTTTTTATTGTCTATTTAGTAATGCATTTTTGATCGTATCTCCGTCAGAGTATTCGAGT
>Ga0302292_1000061_pt1 | contig 78638 bp, 55 predicted proteins | sample III_Fen_N2_1_FD_194553 | JGI IMG/M metagenome (GOLD analysis project Ga0302292, IMG submission 194553) | Peat permafrost microbial communities from Stordalen Mire near Abisko, Sweden - III_Fen_N2_1 | ecosystem: Environmental > Terrestrial > Soil > Wetlands > Permafrost | place: Sweden: Abisko...
AAAAATATCCTGAATCAAATAGGTGTCGACAAATCAGCAAATACTTCGGGCTGGAATAATTATCGTCTGGCGAATTTCAAATACTTCAGTAACCAGTATTCCAGTCGTACAACTTATTCAGGCCAACTGAGCGGCAATCATAAATTAAATGAACAGAATGAATCCAAACTCGACTGGAATCTGGGTCTTGCTTATGCAAACAGACTGGAACCCAATCGCCAGAACTGGAATATGAAAGAAAATGCCAACGGAGTGTATGAATATGTTTTACCTGTCGGTTCAAGTATCAATGAACTGGGAAGGCTTTACCTGACAAATCATGAATATGTAAATACAGCAGCTTTAAATTACGAGCAGAAGATAAAGATCGGTAGTCTGTTGACTACATTCAAAACAGGTGGGTATGCTGAATATAAAACCCGAAACTACACAGAAAGAAGTCTTTGTTACAAAAGTACAAACAGTGGCTTATTCAGCGACGACCAAATTAATGCCCTGAGCTTTGAAACTTTATTTACCGAACCTTATCTGGGTCAAAATAAAGTAATAACCATCGATGAGCAAACCAATGTTGCCAATACCTACGATGCACAAAACCTGCTTACTGCCGGATATGTCGCTTTGAATGTTCCCGTTGGAAAACTGAATGTGTATGGTGGTGTCAGGGCGGAGTATAACCGGTTGACCTTACATGGATACTTTGATGCGAACACACCGGTACAAATCAATAACCCGTCCGTAAATTTATTCCCCTCCATCAATACCAGCTATAACCTGACTGAAAAATCGTTGTTACGCATTGCCTATGCAGGTACTGTCAACCGACCCGAGTTTCGGGAAGTCTCACCGTTGGTTTACTATGATTTTACTGAAAAAAATACAGTTACAGGCAATCCCGCTTTAAAAGACGCCTTCATTCAGAACCTCGATATTCGCTTTGAAAATTATCCTTCACCCACCGAAACATTTTCCATAGCTGCCTTTTACAAACACTTCACCAACCCGATTGAAATGGTCAGTGTAGGTACAGGATCATCATTCTCATTTGATAATGCATTGGGTGCCTCAAATTACGGGCTGGAACTGGAAATTAAAAAGTCACTGGAAAAGTTGATGGGTTTAAAGAACTTTGCAATGAGCCTGAATGCTTCCTATATTTACAGCCAGGTACAATTTGCAAATGCTTTAACCGAACGAAGCCGTCCGTTGCAAGGCCAGTCACCGGTAGTGGTTAACTTCGGATTATTTTATCAAAATGATAAAGCAGGCTTATCATCATCCATCATGTATAACGTGATGGGTAAACGAATTTTAGTAGCTGCGCAGTTGAATCAGGGCAATGTTATTGTTCCGGATATTTATGAACTATCCCGTCATGTGATTGATTTCTCTATCAATAAAAAAGTAGGTAAACGCTGGGAGTTGAAAGTTGGCATCAAAGATGTGTTGGCTCAGAATTTCATCACTCAACAAACATACGATTATGTGAAAGATGGAGTTTCTAAATCCGTTACTCTCAATAATAAAGTCTATAATCTGGGTCGCACCTTTTCTGTGGGGGCAGTACTCAAGCTGTAATTAAAATTTAGAATCCTCTGCCATACGATTCATTTATATATTTCTATCGGAATAATCTTTTGTAGGCTGGCCGGATTCCTTCCCGAAATTATGGTGACGAACTTAAAATATAAAATGACTATCCGCATCACCTGAGTAATCCTTTGAACATTTTTGTAGCACAGTGATTGCCCGTGTATAATTCTTATTTTATAGATTGTCATTATTCAGGTAACAAATGAAATAATTATCCGCTATAGATCCTAAACCTTTAAAAATTAATTCTGTTATTCTATGTTGGGTTTCCTGATTTAATTCGGAAAAAAAGCGGATCTTTATATTTTATTATTACATTTGCATTTCGAATACATCTCTGACACTGAATGGTTTTGGATTGGTTTAGGATTGGTTTTGGTTCCGTAGCTATTCTGATATATCAGTCACTTAACATTCATTTATTCGCCCTATATATGCCATATATCTAGATAGATATATGACATATATTTTGGAAATAAATGAATCGAGTATAGATACCAAAACCAATCTAAAACCAATCTAAAACCAATCTAAAACCAATTGAAGAATGATAACAAAATGGGTTATAAGTGATACTCTTGCGAATCAGTATCCGGGTGGAGTAGAAGTCAGAAAACAGAAATAATGAATTTTATTCCGTGTATAGCCTTTTTGATCAGGCATCTTTGCGAATAATCATAAAATTAATAGTAGCGTTTTTTTAGTTTCAACATTCCTGACAGCATATCATTTTGCTTTTTGTTTTATCCCACTCTAGTATTCGGTTGGTCTATTTTTTTTAATCGTGGACGCTCTGTTAAATCCCGATAGGATGTAAACCCGTATTAAAATAAAAAAAGGCAACCCATTTTAAGATCTGCCTTTTTTTATGAGATTACCTTTTTAGATTATCGTTGTTGCAATTGAATTTGTATGGGTTCCAACTTGTTGGTGTCGATTTCAATTGTCTTATCAACATATGAAATTAAGCTCACTTTGAGTTGACATTTATCACCACATAAATTTGAAAATGCAAAATTACCATCTAAATCGGTATATATTTTTTTGCCATTCGCTGTAATTACAGCACCTGCCAGTGTTTCCTTTGTAAGTTTATCAAAAACAAAACCCTTTACTATACGGGTTTGATCAATTGTTTCGACTTTTGTTTCAACAATTTGATTTTTCTTTGCCGAACTACTCAACGAAAACATAATTGAAACGAGAGAAATAAACAACACCTTTTTCATACCAGTATTCTATTAATTGAATTTCTTATTCCTGATTTATAACAGTGCAAATTAACTCAATTATTATTTCAAAAAAGTTACAAAAGGTGTACAATGATGTGAAGTTATTTCCGCGGATTAAAATTGAATCAATTATTCAGTATTCAGTACTTTTTCTCAGAAATCAATTTCCCTTTTTCATCCCACATATACCAGGTTCCGGTTTTTTTCCCTTTGTCGTATTGCATTTCGTAGCGCATAATGCCCGAATCGTCCCATACATGCCATGTGCCGTGTTTTTTATTGTCCCGGTACTCAGCTTCGGAGATTAGTAATCCGGCTTCGCTATACGTCCGCCAAATGCCATGGAATTCTCCGTTTCTGTATGATCTTACTTCATTTGGTTTTCCATTTGCAAAATAGACAATATAAGCACCTTCGGGTTTTCCATTCAGAATGTTCATTTCCAGCTTCAATGAACCATTGTCGAAATACTCTTTGTATTCTCCACTGTACAATGCAGTTTGGGTGGAATCTGTAAAAAACAGACCATCACTTTGAATTATTTTACTTTTTTGGGCAGATACGGAGGTCAAAAAAGTAAACAGAATTAAAAATGAAAAGATTAGTTTATTCATGATGCTAAATTTCTAAGGGTTTGATTTACAAAAATAACTTTTTATTTACCGCTAACTTTATGTTTTAAAAAATTTAATATGTGTTACAAACCGCAATACAAAAAAAAGAGAAGTTACAATGCTGTAACTTCTCTTAATTCAATAGATTTATTAAAGGACTAAATTAGTAAATAGTATTTTGTGGATCGAAATTAGTCCATGTTTCTTTTGTCCAGTCTGTTGCTCCGAAAGCACCAATGAAAGTAGGTGTTTTATCGAAAAATGCATTTTGTAATTTTGTATGTGTAAATTTAGCAGCTCCCAATAAAGGCGAGCCTGTTGTTGGTAAAAATGAAGTTGGAATTGCTGCAGTCCCGATTTTAGTAGCATCATAAAAAGAACTTGAAATTCCGGCTGTAGCATTATCTGCAATCACCTGGTTACCAAATCCTGATGTGTTGTAAAAATCTAAAGCTTGTTGAGCTGTAACGCCGTTAGCACCATTTACCGCAGTTACTTTCATACCGACTAATGCACAGTTTTGAATAGCCAATGCACCTGAAGTAGCGTTTGCATAGGTGGTGGTAGCATCAAGTAACAGTCCTGTGTTCCAACCTGCAAATACCGAGTTGAAAGCAGAAAGAGAACTGTTCCGACGAATATGCATTCCGGCACCAAAGTTGCTGCTTACATTTTTATCAGCAGTCGTTTTCCATGGTCCGATCAGGGTCACATTTGAGAAGACGGCTGCAGTAATAGGAGTCTCTAGAGTTCCTGTTGCATTGTTATCCGATTCAAAACCATTTGAAGTGGATACATCAGCAATACGTGGATTCCGCACTCCTAAAGCAAACTGTACGTGACCTGAATATCCGAAGTCAGTATCGAACTCATCATCCAACCCGCAATAGGCAATCAGATATTTTGCATTCACATTTCCCCCAAACCATTCGAAAGAATCATCTCCTGCGTAAGAAACCTGTACGTGATCAACCGTTGTTCCGCTACCAACGGCACAAAATGTTAATCCATTGATTTCGTTATCGGGTTGTAAAGCTATACCACCAAATTCGAAACGGCAATATTGAATAGTTCCTGAATTATCGGCTGCATCTGTACCTCCACCATAATGAAGTGGCTGGGTCAAACCTTCAACTGTCGGGTCTGTTTGGTTCACCGGAGCCTTACCAACTAAAATAACACCACCCCAGTCACCTGCAGCACGTAATCCCGGTTCCATGCGTGAAGTAAATACGATAGGTTGTGTCGGAGTTCCAACTGCATTTATTTTTCCACCCTGTGCGATGATCAATGCGCCTTTTGTCAGTTTATCACCTTTAATGATTGTTCCGGCTTGTATTTTGATTAATCCGGTTACAAAAATATTACCTTCCAATATATACGTTGAATCTTTCACCAGGTTGCGGGTACCGGTAATGTTAGATTTGATAATGACTTCTTTTGAAGTTACGGTTGGAGCCGGATCCGATTTTGTTGTACAAGAAGTAATTGTAACTGCAGCACCGAATAAAACAACTGCGTAGTTTAAAAAATTCTTTTTCATTGTCTGATAATTTTTGTTTTAAATTATAATTTTTATTTAATACTTGCTGCAAAAGTAGACCCTGAGTGTTACAATCATGTTCCAGATAAGTGATAATGCGGGTAATTAGTATGAAGAAACCATTACAAAAGAATCTCACTTTTCCTATTCTGAAATTTTAAAAAGCATTTAATTAATCCTTTTTTACTGATAGATTCAGCATTCACAGCTTTTTATTGTCTTACTGACTGCCGTAAAACAACCTTTGATAAGGAATATGAATTTATTGGAATTGGCGCTTGGACCGCCCGGGTTAGTCATATGAATGCTCCTGCATAACTCAATTATGACTTCTAATAATAGGGTAAAGTAATCAATAGATACATTTTTTTATTCTGATTTTTAAATTGACTCCGGCTTTTGAAGCTGTGTAAAAACGAATAAAGTTGAATAAATCACTTACGAATTGGTAGTTAAGCTATTTATTAAATAAGGTAAATAAGGTTGGGTTTTGTGGGTGATCGGTTTTCTACTAAGGTTTAATGCCTGAAAATAAGGTTTTTAAACAATAAAACCTTATTTCGATTTTTCAACCTCAGTAGAAAAGAATCCTCTCTATTTCTTAACCTTATTCGCTTATTTCAATGTTGAGTTTCAATTTGATAGTTTTTGTTTTTTTAAATTTTCTTTTTACACACCCTCTTTTGCCGGAGCTAAACGTGAGATTGCACAACGGATTTATCCAAATAAATTGCAACTTGAACACTCAATATTAGTTATCTACATTTCGGCTAAAGCCAATATTATGATTCTTATTGACACTCCAACTAAAGTTGGAGGCTATTAATCAGAGCGGTCTAAATGCCTATGCTTATGAATTTAATACTGCTTTAGTTGTCGCACAGTTTTTACCGTTACTTTGGATAAAAAAAATAAAATTAAAAGTTTTATCCGACCATGGTTCTTCCGGATGCTCATCACATAACTGAACATTCATAATTCCTTGAACCGTCCGATTTTTTTTAAGCTGCAAATTATAATCTTTTAATCTTGAATGGGGAATTTATTGATGGTTGGATTTTACAAAAGGTGGGTAATGGAAGAAAGAAGATCCCTATTTTGTTGCGTTCATCCTGTAAATGATGGAGAGTAATAATACTAAAGTATTAATGCCTGTAGAAATCACAATAAGGTTAAAGTTTCGATTGGTAAATATATTATAAAATCTGAATCCTCTTCTAAAGAATCATTGAAAACTCCAATTTCATGCAGGATTGGATTGTTTAGATATAAAATAGGCAGTGATATGTGGATAAGTGGCAAATCAATATTCAGAAGGCAACATCCTGAAAATGAAATTAAGAACTGATTTCATTATACGGAAAAGAGAATACGGAAACGTCAGGAATTAATATGATCTGATGTGATGATTATAAATTGAATGTAACTAATAAGCCAGCAGGTTGATTTTGAATAGCAATTTAAATTTTCATTTAGAAAATCTAAAAATAACTGCCCGACTTAATGGAAATCAGGTCGGGCTGTTTTTATTTATTTTTGAATCAGAATATTTATTTTTTGTCGAATATCTGAAGATGAAGTGCCAATATTGATTGTATATCTTCCTGGATTAATTTTCCATTCCGATACTTTATCGTCGTAATAGGCCCAGTCTTTTACGGGTAAATTCAACTCCACTTGTTTTACTTCTCCAGCATCTAACATAATTTTAGAAAATGCTTTTAATTCTTTTAATGGACGAAGAACCGTTGGGCTTTTTTCTGAAATATATGCCTGCAATACTTCGCCGCCTTTTACTTTTCCGGTATTCCTGACAGTAACAACAAGTTTTATTACATCATCAGAAGCATAGGCCGTTTTATCAGTAATCGCTTTGCTCATTTCAAAAGTGGTATAACTCAGTCCGAAACCGAAAGGAAATAAAGGAGCGATTTTTTTTGTGTCGAACCAACGATATCCTACCAGAATATCCTCCTTATACTCCTCATTTTTTCCATCTCCCGGGTATGAGATTTTCCCAAATGAAATAGCAGCATTATCTTCCAGTTTTTTAGGGAATGAAAATGGTAATTTGCCCGAAGGAGTTACTTCTCCCGAAAGTATGTTCGCAATCGCATTGCCGGCTTCGGATCCCAAATACCACGTTTGTACCAATGCAGGAATCTTTGATAGCCAGGGCATTTCAACTGCGTTTCCACTACAAAGAAGAACTGTTAAATTCTTGTTGGCTGTTACCAATGCATTTATCAGCTTGTCCTGTCCGTACGGAAGTGCCATTGATTTCCTGTCATCGCCTTCGCTGTCCTGAAAGTTATTTTTATTCAATCCTCCAATAAATATTACCGCGTCAGCATTCCTGACAACTTCTACAGCCGCATTTATCAATGAATCTCCGGTTACTTTGCCTTTTGCATCGGTTCCATTTATTTCAGAAGTATAGCCTTTAGAATACACTATCGTTTGGTTGCCATATTTTTTTATCAACCCATCCAATGGTGAAACTTCATAAGCTACCTTGAGTGACGATGAACCACCGCCGATTACTAAACTTTTGATTGCATTTTCACCAATTACAGCAATTTTCTTGTATTTCCCTACAGGAATTGGTAGTGTCTGCTTCTCATTTTTCAATAAGACAATTCCTTGTTCCGCAATTTTACGTGCAGCTTCAGAATGTTCCGGGCTGACGAATTTCCCGTAAGGACGGTCGGCACTCATGGTTGTACGGAATATCATACGTAGTAGGCGACTCACTTTGTCATTGAGTAATTTTTCGCTGTATTTTCCGGATTTTAAACCCTGTAAATACGGATTTGCCAGATAATAAGATGAGTATGGTGATGTCCCTTTTGTAGTTAATCCATCGGTCCAGGTACCCATTTCAAGGTCCAGTCCATTATTTACCGATTGATCGGTATCGTGTACGCCACCCCAGTCGCTTATGACTGCGCCATCAAATTGCCAGTCTGTTTTAAGTATTTTATTCAACAGTAAATCATTGTGGCAGCAATGTTGTCCTCTGAATTGATTGTATGAACCCATAATTGACCAGGCTTTACCTTCAAGAACAGCTGCTTTAAATGCAGGCAGATAGATTTCGTTCAATGCCCGGTCACTCACTTCAACGTTAACCGTAAAGCGTTCTTTTTCCTGATTATTCAGTGCAAAATGCTTTACACAAGCAGCAACACCATTTTGTTGAACGCCCTGAATGTATGGTACCACCATTCGTGAGGACAGATAGGGATCTTCGCCCATATATTCAAAATTACGACCGTTAAGAGGTGTCCGGTAAATATTTACACCAGGACCTAAAAGAACTGTTTTATTCCGGTAGCGCGCTTCCTCTCCAATACTTTTGCCATACAAATGCGAAATCTCTGGATTGAATGAGGCTGCCAGACAGGTTAATGCAGGGAAAGCAGTACACGAGTCATTAGTCCATTTTGCTCCCGACCATTCGTCCCAGAATACTTCTTCACGTATTCCATGTGGCCCATCTGTCATCCAGATCTCTGGTATTCCTAAACGAGGTACACCTTTAGAACAGAATTTTGACTGGGCATGGCACATGTCCACTTTTTCTTCTAACGTCATTAAAGAAAGTGCAATTTCAATGCGTTTTTCAATAGGCTGTTTTACATCTAAATAAACCGGGTTCTGTGCCTTCGTTGCATTTAGACTTAAAAACAGACAGAAAATGCTGATACTTAAGTTTTTCATTTTATTTTTTTTATTTATTTTTTTAATGATTCCGGTCAAAACAGAATACCCTGTACCACTTCATTTGTAAAATTCCCCGACAAAACAGATGAAGTCAATAAATTACGGGTAAAATTACAAATATTCCCATAACTACAAAAACACTCCCTTCTGCTACATTTCTTGCCAACGGATATTTTGAACGAACGTATCCGGAAAGTCCTGGACAACCGGCAATAAGTAAACCGGGAGAATGGAAAAGAACCTTATGGAAAGGGAGGTGTTTAAATCGCATCTCCCTCGCTTTGAATACAAACTTTCTAAAATCAGTTACTCAATAACAAATGTGGATATTGACCGTTCAGGAATCGTTGATTTGGCTGATTTACCGTTTAACCAGATCAAACAGGATTGACTTTTATCTCCCTGGTTCATGACTACAATAGCTATCTTTCCATCGACATTTTGAAAAGCAGTAGTCAATAGGAAGCTTTTTGTTGAAGCCACCGATATTCTTCGGGCTCCAGGTTTTACATATTTCGAAAAATGGGCGATATAGTAAAATTCATTCGTATAAATCAATTCATTCGTTTTGGTGTTGTAATGAACCGGTGCAAAACAAAAGTTCTTCACATGATTTGGTCCACCTTGTTCATCCAACAACACATTCCAATCGGTCCATCCCACGGTTCCATTGTTAAAGTCATTGATCATCGACTCCCCGTAATGTTCGCCATGGCTCCAATCATTGATTTTAGCTAAATCGAAATCACCAATACATCCTTCAGTAAAAATGAGGTTTTTATCAGGGAATGCTTCATTTACACGCTGTACATTATTGAATTGTTGTAAACCACCGGCCCAGTTTTCGTACCAGTGGAATCCTGTTCCCCAAATGTATCTGGCTGCTTCTTTATCGTTGTAGGCATCGCCGGCACGTTCAAACATCAAATCACGGTTATGGTCCCAGATAATCACTTTCTTATTTTCCATTCCGGATTTATGAAGTGTTGGCCCCAGAAAATTCTTTACAAAATCCTTCTCTTCGGTGGCAGTAAAAATACAGGATTCCCAGGTCTGTTTTGCCATTGGTTCATTTTGTACTGTCAGGCCCCATACAGGAATGCCGTTTTTTTCATATTCCCGGATAAACCGTACGAAGTAATTCGCCCACGCTTGATTGTATTCAGGTAATAATTTTCCTCCCTGCAACATGTTGTTATTGTCTTTCATCCATGCCGGAGGACTCCAGGGGCTCGCATATAAGGTTAGTTTACCACCGGCTTCTTTAATCGCTTTTTTAATAAACGGAACACGGTATTTTAAATCATGGCTGATATTAAATGTTTTCAGAGTAATATCATTATCCGAAACGTATGTATAACTATCACTTGAGAAATCACAACTATTCATGGATGTTCTTGCCAGGGTATAGCCAATTCCATCTGTCGGGTTGTAATATGCTTTGATGAATTCATTTTGTTTTGAAACCGGCATTTTGAAAAATGTTTCAGCCGATGCATCGGTTAATGCTCCTCCAATCCCCAGGATCGTTTGGAATTTTTTGTCCTGGTTAATTGAAATGCTTGCATCAACCTCCGGTTGTTTCTTACTTGTAAATTGAAGTTCACCTTTGTAAGATAACCGTAAATTCCCGGCCTGGGATGTGGTATACTGTTTGGCTGTTTTAACCTCACCTGATTGAGTCAGTTGATCTGCATTCACGTATAAATTGCAGAAAATAAATGCTAAAACAAGATATACGATGTATTTTCTCATTTGAATAATATTGTTGTTAATTTATTTTATTTATTAATTAAAAGTTTTACATGGAATACGCTGCAAGTGATTTGGTTACTTTACCCCGGTAGAAACTCGTTACGATCTATAGAAGCTTTATTAGTTAAAGAGGTTTTTCTATCTGCGATGTTTCATATGAATCTAATTGTCTTGCCGGTTTGATTTTAGTCACCACACAAATGTCCCCACGCTTCCGGCTTCCAATACAGGTGAAACGGTTTTACCATTAAACTGTAAGTTGAAGGTTTGAGTTGTACTCGTATTGTTTAGTACCACCAGCACTTTTGTCCCATCTGAATTTTTAAATGCCACATTTGGGAGATCACCAAAATCCGTTGAACTTATTCTGCTCGCACCGGGACGTACGAATTTTGAAGCATGAGCAATAATATAGTAGCTGACATTTCTTTTTGTTACACTTCCTCCACTGATAGTTATTGCTCCCAGACAAGTTGAGCAACCGCCAATGGTATGTGGTCCCAATTCCGGATTGGAAGCAAGATTCCATTCAATCACATTTTTACTCCAGTTACGTGTTGCTCCGATGATAAGGGTTTGAATATGCCATTGCAAGTCACCGGCAAAATTGCCGGTTGAAGCAGTGTATTGTTCGGTGAAGTAGAGACTTTTATCCGGGTATTTATCATGCACCTTCGACATTGTACTGATATTTCCTGAGTAGAGATGAAATGCCGAACCATCCACTAAATTGTATGTTGTTGGATCGCTTAATATCTGCTCCGCATATTCAGGAACATCTAAGTTGTGATCGTAAACAATGATTTTGGCTTTGATATTATTCGCTTTAAACTGTAGAGCTAAATAATTTTTGATGAAATTATTCTGTTCATTAGCGAGCATCACCATTGCAGGATTATTAGATGCATTGAGTGGCTCATTTTGAGGAGTTACAGCTTCAATTGGAATACCCTCAGCCTGCATTGCCTGAATATATTTTACAAAATACCTGGCATATACATCATAACACTCTGTTTTCAAACTTCCTCCGGAATAATTCCCGTTTGTTTTCATCCAGGCGGGTGCCGACCATGGAGTAGCAATAATTTTAATCGTGGGGTTCAGTTGAACGATTTCTTTCAGAACAGGGATTAAATCTTTCATTTCTTCATCGATCGAAAAATTCTGAAGTGTCGAATCCCCTGCAACTTCATCGTACGAAAATGCATGGTCGCTCAAATCGGAAGCCCCTATACTAATGCGCAGATAACTCACACCTATATTGGTTGAGTCACTAGTAAAAAGTTCTTTCAACAAAGACGTCTTATTGGTTGAAGAGAGTCCGTTTATAAGTGTTGCACTACCGCCTGTGAGAGCAAAACCAAAACCATCAATCTTTTGATATGTCTGAGTCGAATCAACTGCAATTGTTTTATTCGCATTTGTTGTATGACTGAAATTTAATCCAACGGACTGCCTGGTAAAATAGGTGTTTGCTGACGGATTTGTTTTCCAATATAAAACATCGCTTTTAGGTTGGGCATAATAGATGGTTGTTTCCAAATTTGTATTCGTACTGCCGGTTGAATTGCAGGCAGAAGCCTGAACAGTATAAGTTGAGTTTTTACCGCCATTTTTTGAGAACGTATAATTTAAATCTCCTCCTTTCGGATTATGCAATGTAACTGTTCCATTATCGTCCGGCACATAAATCTGATAATAATCTGCATTATCGGCAGTTAAATTAAAAGTTGCAACTCCGCTGCCATCTCCATAAGGAGTACTGACTGAAGAGCCTGCAAGTACTGTTTTTACTTTGAAATTTGTTGGAGGGATATCATTTTTACTACAGGAGCAAATGAATGTTATTCCGGCAAACAATACACTTAATTTTAATACATTAACAATCATAATTTTTAATCTTAAATTTCAATTAACGACATCTGATTACTGTGCATAGTATCGCACCCAGTCAATTTGGTATGTCATGTTATCAAGTGTTTTATCAATCCCGGCATAACCACCCCAATCGCCTCCAAAAGCAAAATTCAGAATAACAAAAAAGTTATTATCGTAAGGCCAGTTGTCTGCTGTCTTGGTTGACGGAGCAAAACAGGTATAATATGGTTTTGTGTAATCGTCGACATAAAACGAAATTTTGTTTGCATCCCAGAGTATCCCATAAACATGCCATTCAGCCTCATTGTTCGTTGATGAAAGTTGGTATCTGCCGTTTTTTGAATTTCCACCATAATAGTTTTGAGAATGTAATGATCCCTGAACCCACAACGGATCAACACCAACATACTCCATAATATCAATTTCTCCACACCTGGGCCATGCTGTACCAGATCCGATACTTTCGCCAAGCATCCAAAAAGCCGGCCACGTTCCTTTTCCTTTGGGTAATTTAAGGCGAGCTTCTAAGCGTCCGTATTTAAAGCTCTGTTTACCGGATGTGTTTAACCGGGCAGAGGTATAGCTTCCAGAAACTCCTTCATTATTTACTTTTTTACATGTAATGGTTAATACTCCGTCTGCAATAGAATAATTGCCCGAACCGGTGTAAGTCTGCAATTCATTGTTAACATGAATGTTGGTTTCAACAGCCCAGTTATTGGTATTTAATGATGTTTCATTAAACTCCTCCGACCATTTTAATGTATATTGTTCTTTATAACTGACTGATACCTGGAAAGTAGTGTCTTTATGCACATTCCCATTGTAAGCTGCCACCAGAACAGTGTAAGTTGCAATTTGTTCGGGCCGGGAAGTATACTTATAATTTACAGTTCCACCATTTTTATCATCTATAACAAAAGTTTTACCATCTGTTTGAACCATATATGATGTTGCATTCTTTGCTGAAACAACAAAATTCACACTTCCGCTCCCATCTCCATTCGGAGTAGAACTTGACATACCAACAAGTTGTACATTCACCAGTAAACCGGTAGGTGCTTGTATTCTGTCAGGTGCATTCCCTGATGTACACGCGATTACTATCTGTGTTAATACAAAAATACGTAGTATATTCTTCAATGACATTTTATGTAAACATTAGATTATTAACAATAAAAATTCGCAACAATAGATTAAAAAGGGTGCTCAAAAAGCGGCAATAAAAGTTAAACTAAACAACAACCTTAAAAAAGCTAACTAATCTCCCTGAATGAGGAGCCTAAATTTCAACTTTTTGAGCAACCCTTATAATGACTGATTGATAATCAGATCCTCAAATACCACTATCAAAACAAATTCAAAAAACAGAAAGTTTTTCGTTAAATAGCATCAGATGTAAATTCCATATAACCGCCGGATTTATTTTTCAGAATCCGGCGGTTAAGTTTTAAAGGATCTAATTGTTACATCCTTCTGAATTCTACGTTCGTAATTGAAACTCCGGCTTGCATATTACCACCTCCACGGATTAACAAATAAACAGTTCCTGTTGTAGTTGCAGTAAATATACCTTTAAGTGCTGTTGCAGTTCCCACACTTGATAGCTTTCCGGAGAATGGAGTTTTACCACTTCCTGACCAGGTGTTGATGCTTAATAATGTTCCGCCTAATGAGTAATCTCCTGATACTGTCGTCGGATTCGTGTAATCACAATATACTTCAAACCAGCTGTCAATAAGACCTGTAGTTGAACTTACCTGCATATCAATTTTGTATTTAAAACCTCCTGTAACATTAATAGCCTGATATATGCCGCCGGTTGATGTCAAAGTTGCTTTTCCGGGCGTAAAAGCCCATGCTGCGGCTCCGCCACTACCTGTACCACCTATGGTCCATTTTGCTACATCCACAGGAGTCGTAAATTTGCTACCCTGAACTAAATTTCCTGAGGTAGGATCAGAAGTTGCAACAGTAATAGTTTGTGAAATTGTGTCACTGGAAATACCACCTGCTCCTACAACAAAGCGTCTTATGGTATAACTTCCTGCATCAGGTAGAAAGATCGTATCACCGGTATTAAATTTAGTAAAAGCTCCATCGCCTAAATCCCAACGTGAGAAAATAATATTTTTATTATTTGTAGACGTAAGTTTATATTTATTTGCCACTACTGATTCGACCTTAAATGATGGATCTAAATTACTTTTGGTAATCCGGGTCAGATTTACATCTCCATAATTTGTCTCACTACATGCAATCATAGCTAACGGGAGCATTATAGTACAAAGTATCTTTATCAATGATTTATTCATAATCACATATTCTTTATTAGATTAATAATTGTTTTGAGTTAAAGTCCCTTGCGATGAGTCAATATCACCTTGCGGTATCGGAAGATATTTTTTGCTTTCAGTCCAGGCTACCTTACGGTTTAGCGTTGAACCTGCTACAAGTACTGTGGATGCTTTACCACTTCGTACTAAATCCCAATAACGTTTTCCTTCACCCACAAATTCTTTGTGACGTTCATTCAGGATATTGTCAATGCTTACCGGTACAGCTGTAAGACCGGCACGTGTGCGAACAGCATCTAAATAACCCTGTGCCTGACCACCTAAATCAGAACCTCCATTAGTAGCCAAAGTAAGTTCGGCGGCATTTAATAAAGTTTCAGCATACCGGTACACCCGGACATTATTATTATAATTCATATCGGCACTTGCGGTATAACCTGCATTTCCTCCTTTACGTGGAAGGTATTTTCTCGAAAAATAACCGGTATCTTCGTAACGTCCTGAATAAGTTGCTCCTGTAGCAGCTGCATATGTTGCGAAGTTCAAAACACTTGCATCACGACGTTTGTCTGTTGCATCGAAGATCGTGTAAGCACTTTTACATAAGGGACCAAATCCCCAGCCTCCATCAAAGTCGGAACTTCCGCTCAGACTATTAATGCCTATAAGTTTGGGAAACACTGTACCTCCGGTAGCAATAGCCGCACCCCAATCATGGGCACCATTTTTTGAAGTATAATTGATTTCAAAAATTGATTCAGTACCCCATTCTCCGGTAGATTCCCACATAGAAGCATAATCTTTCACCAAAGAATAACTGGTAGAACCAATAATATCTTTCATATAACCTAATGCTTTGGTATAACGCGAATTGTCGGTCTGATACATGACCACTTCCGCATAAAGCATTTCTGCCATAGCCTGGGTAACATGTCCTTCTGAACCTGAAGCAGACTTAACAGGTAAAACCTTTTGATCAATAATTGTTTCCAGATTTGTAGCAATTTTCTCATATACCTGATCATGAGTGCTCTGTTTGCAAAGGTACGGGGAAGTTAAATTCTTTTCGTAATAAGGTATATTTCCCCAGTATTTCCATAAAACGTTGTAAAAGTACGAACGAAGCACGGTTGCTTCAGCTTTATACTCTGCTTTTTCTGCATCTGTCATATCAGCTGCATTGTCAATAAATTGTAATACAATGTTCGAACGGTTTATACCGGAGTAACAGACGGTCCACGAATTACTACATACTGATGTTGGAAGGGCACTAAAATTACCCATTTTATGTAAATATAAAGCGTCATTTTCATCGCTTCCGCCAGTCATTACATCGTCGCTCATAATATCTGACACAAAAGGCAGATTCTCATACTGACCAAAAGAATAGTCGAACCATTTCAACGGATCGTAAGCAGCAACAAGCGCTTCTTTCAAATGTGCTTTCGTATTGTAATAAGTTCCATCGGCTAATAATTGACTCGCTGATTGAACCGTCAAAAAAGTATCCGTACAAGAATTCAAACTTAAAGCTGATATAACTAGACTACTTATAATTATTAATTTCTTCATTTTCTGTATTATATAAAATTAAAACTTCAAATTCAGTCCAAAGGTAAAGGTCCTAGCCTGTGGGTAACAGCCGCGGTCGATACCGATTGAGGTACCTCCGGAAGAAATTTCCGGGTCAAAACCTTCATATTTAGTAAAAGTCAGCAGGTTTTCAGCACTTACATACAAACGCAAACTACTGATCAATACTTTTTTAGTAAATGACTGAGGTAATGTATATCCTAGCTGTACGTTTTTTAAACGCAGGTAATCACCATTCTTTACATAGAGATCCGATGACAACCAGTTTCCGTTATCGTCACTCCATGAAAAACGGGGTATGCTGTTTGAAGTTCCTTCACCAGTCCATCTTCCCCACATATACGAAGGCAGGTTTATGTATTTCAGGTCAGTTCGTCTGGTAGCGTCGTAAATCTGATTACCAATAGTTCCCTGAAAAACCATACTCAGGTCAAAGTTCTTATAACTTGCATTCAAATTGAACCCGTAAGTCCAGTCCGGCATTCCTTTTCCAATCATAGTACGGTCATTATCATCAATTTTACCATCACTATTCATGTCCACAAACCGAACATCACCCGGTTGCGCCTTCGGTTGTGTCAATCCACCTTTTGCATTTTTATCAGCATTTACTTCAGCCCAGTTCTGGAAAATACCATTGGTTTTATATCCGTAGAAAAATGGATACGCATAACCGTTTTGAGATCTTGAGATAGTCCCAACATTAGCATAAGAATCCAGATTCTCAAACCCGGTTTCGTTACCCAGGTTGTTCAATCTGTTGTACAGGTAGGAAGCATTAGCTCCTATTCTAAAATCCATGCCAGCTGCTTTAAACCGATAGTTGGTTTCAAGTTCAACTCCTTTGTTAAGCATGGAACCCACATTTCCAAGAGGTTTTGATTCTCCCAGATACGATGGAACAGGCATAGTTTTCAACATTCCATTGGTATTCTTTACATAATAGTCTGCTGTAAAACTTAACGCATTATTAAAAAGACCTAAATCTACTCCAAAGTCGGTTTGTTCAGATTCTTCCCACTTCAAATCTGCATTAGCAGTTCCACTCGGTTTAACTCCATTAACAATGACTGCCGATTCTCCCTGACCAAAATCGTAGTTGTTGTTCGAACTGGTTAAAGAGACATATTGAAACGCTCCAATGTTAGCATTTCCGTTTTTACCCCACGAAGCGCGGATTTTACTGCTTGATAACCATTCGGGTTTGTTGTTTTGGATAAATGACTCGTTAGTCAGATTCCATCCAAGGGAGAAGGATGGAAATGTAGCCCATTTATTGTTCGAACCGAAGTTTGATGATCCATCCTGACGAACAGTTGCCTGGAGCATGTATCGTTCGTCATAATTGTAACTGATACGTCCAAAATAAGAAGCCAATGTGCTAGGACTATAGGTACTACCACTTACTAACTGGTTTCCATCTGCTGCCAGACCGGTAGCAAAATCTATATTTGCTTTGGATGGATCTTCTGATATCATCAAATAACGTGTTCCTGACAAATATCGACCGGTTGTTTCTTTAGCCGATTGTCCGAGAACTATGTTAAAACTATGCTTGTCTATTTTCTTATCGTACGAAAGTGTATTTTCAAGTTGCCAAGTCCACTGGCGATTCATAGTTGAATGTACAGAGTTTCGGGTATTGTTGTTAGACTTACCAAGGTAATACACTACGTTGTATCCGTTTGTTTCCCAGAAAGACAAGTCGTTGCCAAACGATGATTTAAACTTCAGGTTATCCCATAAAGTTAATTCGGCAGCAAAGTTTGCAACAAATTTATTCGATGTGTTTATATCATTGGGCAGTGAAAGTTGTCCAATCGGATTCGTGATTTCATTATAATCATCACCTGCTATATTAAGTAAAGCACCGGTTCTGCTATCATGCACCGGTACTGCTGTTTTTGAATTTACAGCCGCTATTTCGCTGGGTGTATCGGCATAAGGATCCAAAAGAGGTGAAAAAACCAACGCGCTACCAAGTGGTGAACCGTATTCTGAGTTGGTGCTTATACCTCTGGATTTAATGTTTGCATAAGATATGTTTTGAGTGAAAACAAGATGATTGAGAAAATTACGTTCCTTAGTATCAAGCAATACGTACTCTGTGTTTGACCTAATGGTATATCTGTCGTAATTTGACCGGTCGAAATTTCCACCTACAATACCATCCTGACTATAATATCCGGCTGATAAATAATAACTCATTTTGTCACTACTGCCACTTATACTTAATTGATGCTGTTGTTGTGCTGCATTGGCGTTAAATACTTCACTTTGCCAGTCAGTGCCATTACCCAATGAATAGGGATTGGCATAAAGAACTCCCTGTCCTGCATTTGCCGACGCTTCATTCATCATAACAGCATACTGTGAGGCATTCAATACCGAACGATGTTTCCATGGATTCTGAATTCCATAAGAAAAGTCGTACGTTACAGCCATTTTTTGAGATTTACCGCTTTTTGTCGTTACTAAAATTACACCATTTGCTGCACGTGCACCATAAATAGCACCTGAAGCTGCATCTTTCAATACTTCAATTGATTGGATATCCCTTGGATTTAAATAATCAATACCACCATCAATTGGCATTCCATCTACAACATACAGAGGGTCAGAATTGTTAACTGTCCCAATACCACGAATACGAACTTGCGATGCTGCTCCGGGTTGTCCGGAAGATGCTGTAACAGTAACTCCCGAAGTAGTACCTTTCAAAGCATCCTCGATACGTACCGGGGCAACTCTGTCAATATCATCCGATGTAACCCTTGAAATAGAAGCAGTTACTACACTTTTCTTCTGTGTGCCATACCCTACTACAATAACTTCATCCAGGTTCTCTGTGTTTTCCGATAAAATAACGTTCAAATTAGATTGTCCATTTACATTTACTTTTTTTGTGGAATATCCTATGTAAGAGAATACAAGGTTTGAATTTGAGGAAGGTACTTCGATTGAAAAATTTCCGTCAACATCCGTAATGGTTCCGACTTTTGTGCCTTCAACCAATACACTTACTCCAATTAAGGTCGTATTTGTTTTCTCATCTGTAATTTTTCCTTTTACCGGATTTGATGCAGATACCCTTCCTGTACCGATTATTAAAAAAATAACAGTACTAATCAAACTAATAAATAGTTTGTTTAGATGTAAACCAGAGGTTTTACATCTTTGATGTGATTTTTTGTTCATTGATTTAATTTAAAAATGAGATAATAATTTTTAATAAATTAATTAGCATTGCTTTTTCATTCAAATCTAAATTCATGTGGTGTTTTTCATAATTTATTTTAAGGATTTAATACATAAAGTTAATTTAAAGTTGTCATTCATGTTTGAAGAGTGTATTTTCAATTGTCTTTGTATTCCTGAATTGTAAATAATTGAAGTTGATTCCCCCGGTTTCAAAAACTACTTTTACTTTGATACTTCCCGCAGGTACCGGAATATTAGGTAATACAACCGTTTTCCAGGTTTTCCAACTTCCGGTGGTACTCAATGATATGCTCTTTGAAACTTGTTTGCCCTCAATCTCTATATGCATTTTTGCTGTTTGAGATTCACTTGCATATCGTATTAATAAGTTATATGCCATCGCTGTTTCCGACTGAAGGGTATATTGCATCCATTCTCCATCTTCAATCCAACCCACACTGTATCCGTTTGTGACAGCATCCGAACAACCTTCAATATCTACTCCATCATTCCGGTACAGATTCCCGTTATTCCAGGCAGTATTTTGATTGGTACTTACATGATAATCGGCATCCACCTTATCCCAATATGCATAATTGGCTTGCCCTAAATCGTAATCGACGGCAAATATGGTGTTTGAGGTGTTATAGGGTTTGAAGGGGAGTGTCTCTGTACTGTGGGGTTGACGCATCATGGCATCAAGCACATCGTGCTGAATGCTACAATTCTCAAATTTATGATTTTCAGAGAAAGTCATTACTGCATTGAATGCCTCGTCGGCAGAAGGTTTTGTGCTCTTCCCGCGCCAATAATCTACCAATGCCTGATAATCGGAGTTAACGGTTGATTTCAGGATATTATTGATGCCCGCTTTCTTAACCGGCCACCACGACCAGCCAAGGTTATTGTCTTCCATCAATTTAATACAATCGGTAAACCAACGATTGGAGTTTTCACCCGACTCTCCCAACCATACGGGGCAATTGTTGGTATTACGGAAATTGACGATCCAATTGATAGAGCCTGCATCATTGTATGCCCAATATTTATGAAAGCTATATGCCATGTTAGTATCCCATTTCGGAGTCAGTCCCGAAAAATCATTGGCGAACCAGTTGCCTTCGATAAAAAGAATATGGTTCGTATCGACCTCGCGAATGGCGGTTGTTATCCGGCCGTATAAACTGCGTAACTGGGAATTATTCCCTTCAGGGAAAGTCCAGTTGGTTTCGTTTAACAAGTCATAGCCCGCTACCCATTTATTGGTGGCATATCTTTCTGCTATTTTACGCCACAGGGCGACTGTTTTTGATTTGTTGAGTTCACTTTCCCAGAGGGATGGTTTTGAAGGATTGTAATCGGAGATATTGCTGTCTTTTCCTTGTCCACCGGGTGCACCGTGCAGGTCAAGAATGAGGTACATGTGATTGGCAGCACACCATGACACTAAACTATCCAACCTTACAAAGCCATCTTCCAACCAGGTATCTTGTCCCTGAACAGGTTCTTCTTCAATGGGTAAAGTGAAAACTTTGTAGTGCAGTGCAGCCCGAACGCTGTTGAATCCCCAGCGTGCCATGGAATCTACATCGATTTTACGGAAATGATTGTTGAGCCATGAAGTATAAAACAATCCGGTTTTTTCGGCTCCAATAGTTTCTGTTAGTTTCTTTTTGAATTGCCATTCGGTGCCTGCCACATCAGCGCATTGCATCATATAGCCTTCCTGGATCATCCAGTTTCCGGTGCCGATTCCTTTAAGGAGTAGATTCGTACCATTCCCATCCACAATTTGCTTGCCTGATGCATGCACATAACCATTTTGAGCCTGAAGTATAAATGGAAAGAGGAAGAATAATGGAATTAAAACTAATTTATTCATAAAAGCATTAGGTTAGGAATAGTGTGATAGTGACACAGCAAAAGTAAAGTATAAAAACACATTAAATTTCCTTGTGACTAAAAGAGTATGTTGTTTTCAACTCACATTGGGTGTAATGTACTGGAATTAAAACCATAAAACTGTGTGCCCGAATAGGAAAAAGTAGTATAAATGGTGGCTGATTGTAATGATTAATATAAATATTGATATGCATTACCCTTTTTTAATCCTTCAGTTTCTAAGAATAAATCTGATTCATGTTCATATTTTATCCTGTCGCTTTACTGGGAAATGATTCGAAATTCATTCACACAAAGATTTTCTACAACGAAGGTTTAGCTGTTAAATAATAACGGGGGAACCAATTCGTATATTTATTTTGCCAATTATGAATCGGGTCTACTGAAAAACACATCTAATACTTTTTAAAAGGGTACAAGAGTATTTCTCCCGCCAATTTGACGAAGATCAAAACCATTAAAATGGTGGCAATTCAACTTTCATAGGTTTCTTTAAATCTTTCTTTAATACGATCTTTGGTTTGACAGAACTTGCCTCCTGGTGGATGTTGCTCTTCACTGTTTTAAGCGCCTATTCTCATATCCTTGCATTTAGGAACATGAAAATAACGATAAAATATTAAGCGGAGTGGAAATGAATTTTTAGTAAATAAATTTGATTAAACAAGCGGGATTTAAAAGAACCTGTAAATTAGGATGGTAATTAAGAGCTTCTTGATGCAAATCTGTTTATAGTCTGATTGAAAATAAAGTTTTTTCTAAGGTGTAACTGTTTCCAGAACAGCAGTGAACGCTTGTCGTTTGTATTGAATCACTTTTCACAAAAACAACATCTATTTAGACCATTACTTAGTAGCTACTTTAAAATGAATATTTTCTATTAATCCTTTATTTCTACTGAAATCAACGATGTTATCGTTCAATTGTAAACTGTAGTAAAAGACAACCTGTAAGTGAAATAAATAATAAAAACTCTGGAAGTGCAAAGTGATTTTGCACTCCCAGAGTTTCACTTAAAATAAAACTACTTCACTGTCACTTTTGTGGTGAAACCATCAACACGAATAATGTACAAACCTGAGTTCATTGTGTCAGAGATAAATTTCCCAACAACTTTTTCAGATTGAATAAGTCGACCTGAAATATCAATCAATTCGACATTTTTTGTCACACCATCAATATAAATTTTCTTATTCGTTGAGTAAACAGAATATTTATCAAAATCGACAGAAGCAACTGAATTCGTTCCGATGATTGTTACTAAATCATGCTGAGTCAATGTGTCGGTAGAGCCTGAATTACTCGCAGTTAATGATACTGTAAATACACCACCCTTGGTATACGTATGAATAGGATCTTTTTCTGTGCTTGTAGCTCCATCTCCAAAGTCCCATCTCCATGCAGTAGCATCCTTTGATAAATCATAGAATTGAATTGCAATTGGAGCTGAACCGGTAGTAGTTTCAGCATAGAAATCAGCTTTTATTGGTAGCATTTCTTTCAGTGTCAAGTTATCCAACAGGATTTCATTTGAACCATCAGATTTGTTTGAGCCCAGTTTGAATACAAAATAATAGGTGCCGGATGTAAGGGCTTTAAATGAATTAATTGTAAGAGCAGTACTTAACTGACCATTAATAAATTTCGGTGATCCTCCCCAGGTATTTATTCCAAATAATTGTGTTCCTTGTGTTGTTGTATAATCTGATCCATCAACAGGTAGAACCTTACCGATGTATCCTTCACACCAAAAATCAGCTATCCCTTTAATGTCTTTGAAAAGTCCATCAAATACATACGTATATCCTTCTTTTAGTTGAACTTCCTGATAAATTGCTTTATTAAAGTTTCCACCTTCAGACTGAACACGTAAACTTCCACCTGCACCACCAGCGGGTAATGCATCCGTATAATTCCAGGTAAGAGTTGTGGCATCAGTGGCATTTAATTTTATATTATACCAGTAATTGCCATTTTCCATGTTCCCTCCGTAAAGGACTTCGCCGGCTGGAAGTGCAGGACGTTCGTTCACTTTAACGAGAGCTGTTTTTATAAGAACTGAATCCCCTTTTTCATTGGTGGCAGTAAGTGTTACATTGTAAGTACCTATAGTCGTGTACGTATGATCAGGTTGTTCCAGGGTACTTGTTGCAGAACCATCACCAAAATTCCAAACATAAGAATTGGCGAATTTGGTTGTATTCACAAATTTAGCTGTAAGTGAAGGAAATCCGACTGCGTTAGTGGCTGTAAAGCTCACTGCAGGTTTTGTTCTGGTTTGAGTCAAAGACAATTCATCCAATGCAATTTGGAAACCGTTGCCATCCCATGTCCCTGTTTTAATGACCAGATAATAATCTCCGGTTTCTGTTGGAGTATAAGTAGTGTAAGGACTCGAATGTATTTTAAATGTCCCGTTCAAACCGGCTACTGCACTCCCTGCATTCCAGGCATCAAATTTTGCAATTAAAGTTCCATCGGCAGCACCATAATCAGCTCCACCACCAATCGGTTTAGGCCCGATATATATTTCTGTCCAAAAGTTCTTCAGGTTTGTGCTGAAATCCCTGAAAGCACCATCAAATACATAGACTGAATCGATACTCAAATGTACTTTTTGGTAAATCGCGTATTGAATTCCGGCAGCACATGCGGGTGCGTCAATATACAAACAACCACCTTTACCAGCATTCGGTACTTTTTCAGTGTAATTCCAGGTAGCTGTCGGGTGCAGGTCAGCTCCGGAATTCAAGAAATCAACAGTCCAGTCTGCATCACTTTCCATGTTGCCACCTTTGATTAATCCGCCACCTGTTAAAGGTATAAGCGGCGTAACACTGATGAAGTTTGTAGATGTTTTTAAATTTGTTCCTATTTCATTGTTAGTGGTAAGTGCCACTGTATAATTACCTACTGCGGCATATACATGGGTTGGATTTTGTTCGGTACTGGTAGTACCATCCCCAAAATCCCAAGCCCAGGAAGTAGCATATTTTGAATCATCTGTGAATTTTACATTCAGAGGCGCAAAACCCGTACGGACATCAGCATGGAATGCACTTACCGGTGCAATTCGGGCACTAGTCAATGATAATTCGTCCACCATAATTTCAAAGTTTGGAACGAAAGGATCCCAGGCAGTCGTTCCCATTTTCATTACAAAATAGTATTCACCCGAAGTTGGAGGCATAAATTGAATACATCCAGCGGCATTCAGTTTAAATGTCCCATCACCTACAGCTGCCGGATTATCCCAACTGCCGTAATTGGCAATTTTAGTACCCTGGGTAGCTGTATAATCTGAACCCACTACCGGAACGCTTCCAATATATGCTTCGCACCAGGCTTGTTCCAGTTTGATATTTTTAAATGCTGCATCAAAATTATAAACAGAATCAGCCGACAAAGTGACAACCTGATAAATACAATACTGCGAATTCCCTGCCGTCGATGATCCCATAACATGTAAAGATCCAGCCACTCCTGCTGCAGGTTTATCAGTTGTGTATCCCCAGATAGCTACCGGATTTTGACCTTCCGCATTATTCAGAGAACTTATCTGCCAGACTCCCTGGCTTTCCATATTACCATTGGTAAGCCGGTTACCAACAGTTGCGCCTGCTGTAAGGAAACTAATACAGCACAAAATTGAAAAGAGAATTTGTTTTTTCATAAAGCATTTTTGATTTAAAGTGATAATTTATAGTAGTAAAAATTATTCTCCGTTTGGAAAAATAGATACGATTGCCGGAACAGAATAGTTGTTAAATTTATCAACTGTGAAAACTGATATATTATAACCTCTTATCTCTAAATTTTTAAACTTATAAGTTTCGACCATACTATTTAAAATAATTACTGAATCCTGAATATTAATTACATTTTTCACTGCGATATTCCCTATGGGGTTAGTCCACGTAATTGTTGCTTCTTTTAGCCCGGCTACTGCTTTCAGATTAGTAACCTTCGGTGAATAGGTTTGAACATTATTCAGATAGTCTTTGTAGTTATCTTCCATCCGATCGCAATTTGCCAATAGTAATACTATCACAATTGTACCGATTATTTTAAGTGTTTTCATAAAGTTGTGTTAATTAAATTTATTGGTTGTCTAAACCGAAAAGAGTTATTTCTGAACCACAGACATCCGCTTCGCTTCCGTAATTTGACAAGATGCTGAATTTTAAATATCTGAATGGTATGGACACATTCTCCAGATTAAATTCATGTCCATCGATGGCTTGTTTAATTTTTGCCGTAGGAATATTTCCCTGTGCATCCAGAGGGTCACCAATATCGAATGTTCCCACCGGTATCCATACTGCTTTATCATTACTTACATATATAGCAAATGTTTTCATATTTTCAGGTTTGTAGTAGTCGTACTCTACACTCACTCCATTTTGAGCTGCATTAATGTAATAAAAAGCCCGTTGCCAAACGACAAAACGATTGATAACAACTTTTTTATTTAGATCAATAACAATATCCAGTGGCCATTTAAGCATCCCTCCGTTATTTGAACGATCAATAATGAAATAACTATTGTCAGTATTTACTCCCTTGGTATCCATGACATCATCAAAGAAATTAACCATTTTCCCTTCGTAATAGTCTCCATTACAGGAAAGGTTTTGAACAATGGTCCAGGATTTTTTATCGATCTTCTGTTCCAGTAATGGTTGATATTTACCGATTTCACGTTGGGTAGTTTTGTTTCCGTTAAAATCTTCTACCACGACAGAAAAATCAAACAGTTGTGGATCAATCCCACGTATCATTATCGATGTGGAATCGACATTGGATGATAAAATACGTTGGGTTATTTTCCCATTCAGACTATAAAATACAGTCACAAACACTGTTTTAGCAGCCGGGTTTAACCATTTCACCCGAACACCTCCCAAATCCTCTTTCATTTCAAGAGTTTCAAGCACTGTATATATAAATGATTTGAGTGGAGTAACCGAAATAGACGTTGCTTCCGACTGGTTATTATTTAAATCGACAGCATATATTTTCACTTCCTTTGGAGTTTCGTCATTAAAACCATCAATTTCGATCGAGTCGCTGTAGTGGCTGGTAACTTTGAATACTTCTTTTCCCAAAGAATTGGTGTACACTGCTTTTACATACAATAAGTCATTGTCGTTTGGCAGATTGAAGGTTAAGATGGCTCCACCACTTGTTGCTTTGTAGCTGACATTGGTTACTTTCCCCGGAGGAACAGTGTCTTTTACATCTGCTTCTTTACAACTTTGGAGCATGGTGATAAATAATATACCTGCAAGAACTATTTTTGCAGTTAAGTTGAATATTTTTTGTTGTATGTTCATCGTTTGATGTTATTATATGGTTAAGAAATAATTACCAACCCGGATTTTGTACTAAATTAGAATTGACAACCATTTCACTGTATTTTATGGGATGCAAATAATCACGGGGAGTTATAAACGATCGTTGACCTACTGTTTTCACAATATAGAAAGTATTGGTGGTCGATCCATCCACACTCCAACCGGTTACCGGGCGGTTAAAGTATTTGTCTGCTTCTTTCCAGCGACGGACATCGAAATTACGGTGACCTTCAAAAGCCAGTTCGATTTGACGTTCCTGCTGGATAATTTGGCGCAACCCGTCAACGGTCTTATGTTTATTCAGGGTTTTAGCGAAAAGTGGATTTTCCCACGCCTGTTCCACAGTCGGAACTCCCGATCGAACCCGTATTTTGTTCAGGGCATCGTACACTTTTTGATCCGGACCGTAATACTCGTTATACGCTTCGGCATAATTTAAATATAATTCGGCCAGCCGGATTAAAGGCCAGGGATAAACTATCAGTTTATTATAGGCGTCACCCTCGGAATTTGGGTGACACACTTTTTTTAGGACATATCCGGTAACGACATAATCGTTTGTATTTCCGCGTCGACCATATGTTTCACCTTTTTTCATTTCTAAATTCCATTTTTTACCCCAGGTACGGTAAATGCCTTTGTCAAATCCAATGGAAGCATAAAAACGTGGTTCACGGCCTAAATGTAAATTTGGAATCATGATAGTTGATCCGGTAGTTGCATGATATTTATCAACATCTGTAACATGAGCCAAACTATACCGGTTGGCATATTTGAAGGTTAGATCCTCATCGATAGGCAACCCGTTTTTAGTATAATATGCCTCAGCGGCTTGGATCGTAGGAGATACCCATTGCCATGCTGCAGCCTGGGCAGAAGCTGCGGGATTGATCATCATGGACGCAGCTTGTAAGGACCACCAATCACCATTATTAACCGGTGAAGAGTTCCCCCAAATCAGCTCTGAATTCCATTTATCCACAAACATATACCTGTAATTGTATAATGCCTTCACTTCAGGTTGTTTGTAATCCAGGCTGTCAAATGTTGGAACCGTTCCTGCGTATTCGTACATTTTCAATCCATTGGCACTTGCCAGATTAATGGCAAATTCAGCTGCATCAAGTGCACTTTTCCATTTCTCTTTATCAAAAGCAGTATTGAAAAGTTTGAGCTTGTCTTTATCTACAAAAGTATCGTAGAAATTACCATTTCCATTAAAAAGAGGACTCGCGGCATAAAGCAACACCCTCGATTTGATGGAATATGCAATAACCTGGTCAATGCGACCCAAATCATTCTGTGAAGTGTTCCGTACGGGTAGATTCAAAATTGATTTATCTATTGTGGAAACGATATAGTTGATCACTTCATCAACAGGTTTTCTTTTAATCCGAACCTCTTCCGTACTGGCTGTTATGGGTAAATTGACATCTACAATTGGAATCGGACCATATTGTCGGAAAAGCAAAAAATGGTAATAGGCTTTCAGAAAAATCGCTTCTGATTTCCAGGATTCCTTTTCCTGATCAGTCATGTCCATGACCATATGAATGTTTTCAATAAAAATATTGCAACTACGAATGGCTTTGAAGAGTGATTCCTGGTTTCGTCCGATAGGATAAGTGTCATCCCACAATCCCATCAGTGGGTTGGCGGCAGTCTGTTTTCCACGCATAAGCTCTACACCGGGAGTTTCTTTAGCAACCGGGGTGGTCAACTCGTCAGAAGCAAACGCATAGGTAGAGTATACTCCATCTTCCTGGGGAAGAAAATGGTAGCAGGTTGCCAATGCAGCATAAGCTGCTTGTTTTCTCTGGAAAATTATTTCAATATCCTGTGTTTTATCAGGCACAATATCTAAATAGTCCGAGCAACCGGATAGAACAAGAAGCGTAAACAGAAAGAAATATATAAGTAAGTTTTTCATTTTTTTACAATTTATAAAATTAGAAATTAAGATTTACACCCAGGTTGAATATCTTTTGTGGTGGATAGCCCAATCCCTGACCGCCCATTTCGGGATCCCAGAGTTTGAATTTACTAATTACCAATAAGTTTGTTCCGGAAGCATAAAACCTTATTTTTTCAATTTTTATTTTTTTCAATAATCTGACTGGCAATGAATATCCAATCTCAACGCTCTTTAGCCGTAAAAAGGATCCATCACGTAACCACCAGGTCGAAGGTTTCTCGTTGTTGGAAATAGAACTTACCGACATGCGCGGCCAGAAAGCATTTGGATCGGGATTATCATCCGACCAATGATTGTCTGCTATAATTTTTAGGGCATTCCGTTCGTTGACAAAAGGGGATATGGCAGTAGGGTCAATAAAAAATGAGGATCGTGCTGAACCCTGGAAAAAGAAAGAAACATCGATATTCCTGTAACCCGTAGAGGCCCCGAATCCATATACAATTTCAGGAATGGTAGGATAACCAATGGGTACCATATCAGCATCATCAATTTTTCCATCTTTGTTAACATCCACATATTTTATATCACCGGCCATGTAATTGGATTGACTATATTGATTCGGTGAGTTTTGTACATCACTTTGATCAACGAACAACCGTTCGGCAACCAATCCCCATTGTTGGTTTATGGGATGTCCCACGCGACTCATGTAAGGGTACTGGTATTGAGGTTCACCATTTTCTTCCAGTTCATTGGTAGAATATGTAAAGTTTACGCGGGATGTAATCCATAGATCTTTGTTTATACTTACTTTATAATCCATAGAACCATCAATACCATGTGATTTTGCTTTGCCAAGATTGCTGGATATTGCGGCCGTGAGACCCATAGTGCCAGGAATATATTGCCAGGGCATATATATGTTTGACCGGTTTTCAGTGAAATAATCCACCTGAATATTCAAATTGTCGAATAAGCCAAGTTCAATACCAACATTTGATTTTTCAGCCACCTCCCAGGAGACACTCGGATTGGAATAACGTGAAATAGTATACCCATTATAAGTGTTAGAGTAGGATTGGCCGAATGAATACGATTTTGTCGGATCGCTGACATTCACGTTTGACAAATAGAAAAATCGGTCGGAAGGATCGGAAATGGCATCATTACCCACCAGGCCGTAAGTGGCTTTAAATTTAAGCAGGGATATGACTTTTTTCAACTCCGGAGAAAAGAAATGTTCGTTTGAAACAGACCATCCCAATCCTGCAGATGGAAAAAAACCAAAACGATGATCGGCTGCAAATTTTTCTGACCCATTGTATCCGAAATTCAACTCGGACATGTATCTGCTGTCATACGCGTAGGTTACCCTTCCCGAAACACCCTCGTTACGTGATGGTAAGGTGGCAAGTGCTGATCCTCCAATTGTATTTAGAGATTCTTTGGCTGTAAATACTAACAAACCACCTACATCATGCTTCTCTTTGAAAGTCCGGTTGTATTGTCCTACAATTTCAAAATAAAAACTACTGCTGGCACTGTTGATAACAGTTGGATTTGTCAAAAACTCTGTGCCCTCAGAGATTTGATACAATGAATGCACCACTCCGGCTTCGGTATCCTGCTCTTTCATACCATATAAAAAAGGAGTATATTGACGGGAGTTTTCGTTCATTCCGTAGGAATTTAACGAAGCCATTCCACGAATTTTCAACCCTTCAGTTATCATGCTTAAGTCCTGTTCTAATTGGAACTGAGCCATGGTTGTGGACGTAAACCGGTCTTTGTACCCTTTAACCATATCAGCATATGGATTTGGATAGCTCCCGTTTCCTTTATTTCCAAACATGACATGATTCAGGTATTGGTTTTCTGCATCTTTTTGATAAAACATGGGAAAATTAACTGGGTTAGCATTCATTACCGATTGGTATATTGTGCTTGCATCACTTACCGGGCCATTGTATTTCTCAATTAACGAATTTATTTTTACAGCAGCACTGGTCGTTTTGGTTAGTTTGATATCAATATTCGCCCGCATGGCATAGCGTTGTATATCAATATTATTATTGAAATTGTTTAGCTTGTTTACATTTAATAATCCCTTTTCATCATTAAAAGAAACTGAAAGAAAGTATTGTGCGACTTCGCCCCCTCCACTTACATTCAGATTGGCTTTTTGATTTTGTACAGAATTACGAAAAAGAGACTTGTACCAATCTACATTTGGATACAACTGAGGATTCAGCCCGGCACGGGTACCTTCAATTTTATCTTTCGAATAATATAGCAATGCGTTCGGATCACGGGTACGAAGTGAATTATTATAGAGTTCCATGTAATCCACTCCACCCAGAAATTGAGTCGTCATGGTTGGTGCAGAAATCGAATTATCAAAACGGGCCGAAATGGTTGCTTTCCCTTTTTTTCCGACCTTGGTTGTAATCAGAATTACCCCATTGGCACCACGTGCTCCGTATAAAGCAGTGGCTGTTGCATCTTTCATGATTGAAAAGCTGGCAATGTTATCCGGTTCGGTTCTTGCCAGGTCATCAGTTGAGACTTCCAATCCATCAATTAAAATAAGAGGACTGTTTTTATATCCGAAAGAGGTAACTCCACGGATAAAAAACTCTGAATTGTCTTTCCCGGGTTCTCCCGATCGTTGATACGAAATTAACCCGGCAATTTTACCTGCCAACGCATTTGTTAAATTCGAAGGGGCAATCTTCAATTCGCCGGGATTGATGGTATTGATTGAACCGATGACACTGTTCTTTTTTTGAGTCTGGAAGGCTACGACCTGAACTTCACCCAAAGAGCTTGAAGATTCTTTTAATACGACATTAAGAATAGTTTGTTTGCCAACAACTCGTTTTTCATTCATGTAGCCAACATAAGTAAAACGAAGTGTATCCTTCTCTCTTAAATTGTTGAGAAAGTATTTCCCTTCATTGGAGGTGATACTCCCGTTTGTAGAGCCGAGTTTTAATACGGATACTCCCGGCAAAGGATTACCATCCGAATCAATGACCACCCCTGTTACTCCTATCGACTGAGCGAAAGTAAGCTGACTGAGTAATAAAATGAATAATAATAAAATGGAATGAGTAAGTGTTTTTTTCATTTTTATAATTTGATGATTAGTAAAAAAGGTTTCCTTAAAATAGTTTAGTTTCTCAATCTATATTATATGTATTTTCAGGGTTTGAATATTACTTTGATCTACAATTTTTACAAGATACATTCCTGGTTTCACTCCTTTTATATTAATCTTTGCCATTTGCTCCTGGTTTACTGCTTGAGAAAGAATACGCCCCTGTAAATCAATAAGCTCTATTCTGTTATTTCGGGCGATGCTAAAGTTGATATAAAAGGTGTCGTGCGCAGGATTAGGATATACGGATATTTCAGTTGCTTTTGGTGATATTACTGCGGTGATCTGGGAAAATTGAATCCAGTTTAAATTGTATCCATCGGTACGTGATAAAAGGCGTAAGATATTTTTACCTGCCGTAAGTGGAACTGTGGTACTTTGGGTCTGCCAATTCTGCCATCCGCCTGTTTGGGAAAAAGAAACTATTTTCAAAGGGACCATACTTCCGTTTTGATAATTCAATAACGCAATCTGGGCAGAAGCAGAGTTTACGGAAATTCTAAAATCAAGTTTGTAATCTCCACTGTTCTGAACCAAAACTAAATAATCGGCAGACATATCTTTGGCAGAATAAGATAAATCCTGACCACCTCCGGCATCGGTGCATATTTCAGTGGAGAATCCATTGTTGATAACATAATTTTCTGCTTCAATAATGCCTGGTATAACCTGATGTTGATATGTCAGATTTTGGACCTCTGTATTTACAAATGTAGCCAGGGTTTGTGTACCACTTGTTATGTTTGAACCATTATAACTAATTTTTAAAACAGAGTTGTTGAGTATGTCATCAGAAACTTTAAGTATGATCTCCTGATTGTCAGATGTAGAAATTTCGTTTGAAAGAATAGTAGCTGTCTGTCCATTAATTGTAACCTGAAACGGAATTCCATTTACTGCATCAATTGATTTGTTGAATTTTAAATAAAGTGTGTTAGTCAGCTTATCAGTTTGGGCATTCAATAATTCGAAAGTTGTATTATCTGTAGATTTTGGATTCCTGAATTGCAGGTAATTGACATTTATTCCTCCTTTTTCAAATACCACCTTCATTTTTACGAGTCCGAATGGAAGCATTACGTTCGGGATGGAAATTGTTTTCCAGCTATTCCAATTCCCGGAAGGTGCTAAAACAATACTTTTCGAAGCTAGTTTTCCATTTACTTCAAGGTGCACAATGCTCGATTGTGATTCACTCGCATACCGAAACAATACATTATAAGTCATCGCTGTTTCCGACTGAAGGGTGTATTGCATCCATTCGCCATCTTCAATCCAACCCACACTGTATCCGTTTGTAACAGCATCCGAACAAGCTTCGATGTCTACTCCATCATTCCGGTACAGATTCCCGTTATTCCAGGCCGTATATTGATTGGTACTTACATGATAATCGGCATCCACCTTATCCCAATATGCATAATTGGCTTGCCCTAAATCGTAATCGACTGCAAATATGGTGCTTGAGGTGTTATAGGGTTTGAAGGGGAGTGTCTCTGTACTGTGGGGTTGACGCATCATGGCATCAAGCACATCGTGCTGAATGCTGCAATTCTCAAATTTATGATTTTCAGAGAAAGTCATTACTGCATTGAATGCCTCGTCGGCAGAAGGTTTTGTGCTCTTCCCGCGCCAATAATCTACCAATGCCTGATAATCGGAGTTAACGGTTGATTTCAGGATATTATTGATGCCCGCTTTCTTAACCGGCCACCACGACCAGCCAAGGTTATTGTCTTCCATCAATTTAATACAGTCGGTAAACCAACGATTGGAATTTTCACCCGACTCTCCCAACCATACCGGACAATTGTTGGTATTACGGAAATTGACGATCCAATTGATAGAGCCTGCATCATTGTATGCCCAGTATTTATGAAAGCTATACGCCATGTTATTATCCCATTTCGGAGTCAGTCCCGAAAAATCATTGGCGAACCAGTTGCCTTCAATAAAAATAACATGGTTCTGATCGACTTCGCGAATGGCGGTTGTTATCCGGCCGTACAAACTGCGTAACTGGGAATTATTCCCTTCAGGGAAAGTCCAGTTGGTCTCGTTTAATAAGTCATATCCCGCTACCCATTTGTTGGCGGCATATCTTTCTGCTATCTTACGCCACAGGGCGACCGTTTTCGATTTGTTGAGTTCACTTTCCCAGAGGGATGGTTTTGAAGGATTGTAATCGGAGATATTGCTGTCTTTTCCTTGTCCACCGGGTGCCCCGTGCAGGTCAAGAATGAGGTACATATGATTTGAAGCACACCATGACACTAAACTATCCAACCTTACAAAACCATCTTCCAACCAGGTATCTTGTCCCTGAACAGGTTCTTCTTCAATGGGCAAAGTGAAAACTTTGTAGTGCAGTGCAGCCCGAACGCTGTTGAATCCCCAGCGTGCCATGGAATCTACATCGATTTTACGGAAATGATTGGTGAGCCATGAAGTATAAAACAATCCGGTTTTTTCGGCTCCAATGGTTTCGGTTAGTTTCTTTTTGAATTGCCATTCGGTGCCTGCCACATCAGCGCATTGCATCATATAGCCTTCCTGGATCATCCAGTTTCCGGTGCCGATTCCTTTAAGGAGTAGATTCGTACCATTCCCATCCACAATTTGCTTGCCTGATGCATGCACATAACCATTTTGAGCCTGGAGTGTAAATGGAAAAAGGATGAGTAACAGGAATAAACATAATTTATTCATAATAGTATTAGATTGGGAAAGGTGTGATTGTGACACAGCAAAAGTAAAGTATAAAAACATATTAAATTTCTTTGTGATTAAAAGAGTATGTTGTTTCCCTTAAAAACAGAAGTTAATACGTTGATAATGAACTTGTGATATGTTGTTAACTCGTTTGAAAAAGTAGTATGTATGGTGGCTGGTTTGGGTTAATAATTTAAATTTTAATATGCCTTTTCCCTTTAAATCCATTTGATTTTCAGGTTAGATCGTTTTCAGATTAGATCTGATTCAGGTTAATATTATGTTTTTTTACCCAAAAATGTTTTGATCTTAGATATCGCAAGGGCTTATACAACTAAGGTTTAGCTGTAAAATGGAAACGAAGGTCAAATTTAGTTGCCTAATTTGCCAAATATAAATAGAAATGGGGATAATGAGCTTTTAGAATAACATTTAATGCATGTATATTAAAAAACCCAGGGGTTATTATTACCGAATCTGTAATATTTTATTGTCAAATTCTTCTTTTGGAAGGTAAGTTCTGTTCTTTGTTTTAGTACGGTAATTATAAACGGTAGTTAATGAATATCGCATAAATTGTGAGATCTTACTTCCATCACTTATACCCAGTCGCATAAGTGCTATTATTCGCAATTCAGAATTTAGCGTTTCTCCTTTCTTCAGTACGAATCTATCATCTACATTCAATAATTCGTTAACTTTTCCTACAAAGTCAGGAAATAATTGTAAAAAGGTATTATCGAAATGTGCATACAACTCATTAAATTCTTCATCCATGATGTCCTGAGATTGTGTCATTATTTTGGCATCGTTTATTTTCCCATCTTTTATTTTATTGTGTACCTTTTTGCGAAAATCGTCAATCTTATTGATATACGTGGAACAAAGTTCAATAAACCGGCCGATATAAACCTCTTTAATCGTGTTGGATTCGGACAGTTCATTGTTCGTTATGTTTATAATCCGGTTTACCGAAGTCAGCTCATCATTGAGCTTTATCAGTTCTGCATTTAAATGATTCAGATCGGTATTTGCAAGCTGTAGATTCTTTTTTGCTGCAGACAACCGTTTTATTTGTTTGTAAATAATAAACAGGGTGAAAATAAGCAAAATCAATAATGAGCTTGTCAGAATTAAATAATATTGCAATTTAGTTTTCTGCTTTTCAATTTTGGCCTGATAAGTTTTATCTATCAATGATAATATTGAGGAACTTTGCAAACTTCTTAGTTTGGCATTATAAAACATGGTCGCGTTCCACGAAAATCGAATATAATTATAAGCCCTGTCAATATCACCTTCTTCATACAGTAGTTGGGCAAGAATCATTAAAGAGGCCTGATCTTTTATCCCTGACTGAATGTCTGATATAGCAGAAAGTGCAAGAAAGTATTTTTGTTTTTCTTTGTTACCTTGCCATTGATATATCATAGAACGGCGAAAAGTCACTAAGGCATGATCGGGGGTACCGGAAGTAGTTTTTAACAGCAAAATTTGATTTAATTTTAAAGCCTCATCAAATTTGTGTGCATTGCGGGCACTGTCTTCTTTTAATTTCAAATACAAAGGGTTGTCCGAAGTTATCGACGCTTTTAAGAAGATTAAATTGGCATCAAAAACTTTCCAATAAACCTTTGATTCTCTCTTGTCCTGGGTGTAAAATGCAAGTTCACCATATACCCGGGCGTAACTGTTGAAATAGTCAATAAGCTTGACATTCGATAGTTTCGAACGGTCAATATCCTTTAATAAATCAACAGCTTCTTTGTATGATCCGATAGAACCCATTAAGTATGCCAGCTCCAGTTTGCTTTCATCTTCCTTGTTCTTATCATGAAGCAGGATTGCAATTTCTATATTTTTGTTTTGAAAATGGATCGCAGAATCGCAAATATAAGGTTTGTACTCTTGGTATAACTGAGAGTTTATTTTATATTCGGATATTGAAAAAGGTTTTACGTGACGTAATTCCTTCCTGTAATTTTCAATGCGTCTCTCCCTTTTCTGTGAGTATAAGTTGGACTTTGCAATTGTACTGTCCAACTTTAATAAAACTGACAGAAAGTCTTTCTGCGAAAGCAACACATTAGAGAATGAGATGAAAAGAATGAGAATATATATATGTTTCTGCGATTTTATATTTAATGTTCTTGACATCTTTAGATTTTTTTCAGGTATGTGTGATTTGTAAATTGGTTATTATTTTTATTCAGGGAGGTGAAAAAAGATCTTTCTAAATTAATTTGTCATTTCTCTTTAGCATTTGATTTTTAATCCATACTTAGCTTTTGACTCAATATTTAATCAAATTAAATCCTCTATATGTTGCAAAGTTACATAAAGTATGATGATATACAAAAACCATTAAATAGAAACCTAATTTAAGTTCTTTTGATTGTCAATTGAAAACGGAATACGGCGATCTTCAGTTTGTCCTGTGTGAACTTTCTCTCGAAACCGGAAGTCCCACAAACGGAAATAGTACAGCATTAGTCGGTGGCTCTTTTCAAAGAACTTCATTTTTCCGGTTGCTAATATCCGGATTTATTGTCCATATTCATTGTTTTAATATCGCTTCTACACGGGAATTAATCTTTCATACTACAATAGACATTTACTCTGCCCGCCGAAAATTAATTTCAAGGATTGACTTTAATTCCGGATTTATTTTCTTGTTTTATATCTCTTCTTCAATTGATTAATCGTTATTGGTCGCTCAATGAAAGCTTAGAAATTTGTTGGTAATACTTCAATGCAATTTGAGTAATCGAACGAATCAGCTATAAAGGATATATTTTTTTTTTCGTCAGAAACTCTGAATGAGCCGCTTTTCATTAAGTAATTCAGGAAATTTAATGATATAAGTAATTGGACCAATATATTGTCCTATAATATTTCTTGAAAAATTAAACTTTTCAAATATTCAAAATAATGAAATAAGGTTTTTTATCAGGGGTGTTTGGTTCTCTACTAAGTCCCCACGATCAGAGATCGAACATCATGACAGATAACTATGAAGTGCTGAAAAAAGGCTATTTGCTAATCATTGATTAGCAACACTTTGCAAAGTGTTATATAGTAGGTTTAATACCCTATATATAAGTAATATAAATATTAAACCATATTTTTTTATTTTAACTCTTAGTATAATAATAAAAAAATACTAACCCTTATTTCCCTATTTAAATTAAAATCATACGACATTATTTGTTGTCTTTTACTTAGTTTGAGTAGTGACCCCAAAATTCCAAAGGAGGCATTCAAATTGCATTATCAGATTTAATTTGCGGATTGGAATTATTCAAATACAGCTTTTTAATTTCACCTTTTTAGGATTGGGAGGTCGGGAATAGAAAATCGCAAAAAATTCTATGCTTTACATTTAACAAACACATCAGTATTTAATCTCGAATACTTATAAAAAAGGTATTCGAATAGTGTTCAGATTTATAGTTTGATAATTCCGGTTTGACACACTAAAAAATTATTTTGAGGTTAATTTGAATGATATCTCGTTTTGTTAGCTCCACATTCCATTCCCATCCGGTTTGGTAGAAATCAGTAAATAATCAGTATATAATCAATATATAAACAGTATATAATCAGTATCTATATAGATACTGATTATATACTGTTTACTTACTCATTTCAAATTGTTTGTTTTTTATTTTATTGTGAACCGGATGCAAATGAGATCAGAACGTAATGTGGAGAGTTAGTTAAGGTTGCTATTTAAACTGTTGAATTAAAACGCTCTTAATTCAACTTTACCAAAATAAAAACCGAACCACAACACCGACAAGTCGGAATCTGCGATAGACACAATAGTTTACAATAGAAATAATGTTTTTGCCAATATTGTCGAATCGTAAATTTTAAAATATAGATACCTATTTACCTATTGTGTTCTTTTATAATCTGTTTTTGTGACCTATAATTATTGTGGTTTTTATGTTTTTGTATTTTTTTTTTAGTAAAGTAGAAGGAAGTAGTGAAGAGATATAAGATGGTTCAACCGGCATTTTTTTTAATAAATCGGTGTTCTTGTATTCTGTCACACTAATTTCATTGATCTGTTGTACTGCCGCAATGTCTTAGCAGTTACTTTGTATAAAAAAAAGATGTATAATCAAAAGTTTTATCCGACCATTGTTATTTCCGATGTTCATCTCGGAACAGAACATTCTAAGACCCGTGAACTGGCCGATTTTCTCAAAACTGTAAATTGCAATACCCTTATTTTGAATGGTGACATTATTGATGGCTGGAATTTACAGAAAGGCGGAAAATGGAAGAAAGAAGATACCGATTTCTTTAAAATCATCATGAAAATGATGGAAAATCACAATACAAAAGTCATTTATGTCCGGGGAAATCATGATGATTTTATCGATCATATTGCTCCTTTTTCATTTGCCAACATTTCCATAGTAAAAGATTACGTCCACGAGAAGAATAACAAGCGTTATTACGTAGTTCATGGCGATATATTCGATAACATTACTTCAAACATGGTCTGGCTCGCAAAGTTGGGTGATGTGGGGTATACTTTTCTGTTGTGGATGAACCGTATTTACAATATCTACCGTACTAAAAAGGGTTTACCCTATTATTCACTGTCACAAAGTATCAAACAAAAAGTCAAATCGGCAGTCTCGTATATTTCAAACTATGAAAACGAACTGGTTACATTAGCCAGCTCGCGGCATGCCGATGGCATCATTTGCGGACACATTCATCAACCGGCCGATAGAATGATTGGTGGAATTCATTATCTGAATTCAGGTGATTGGGTCGAAAGTCTATCTGCCTTACTTGAACATGAAGATGGAACCTGGGAAGTATACATGCATCGGGATGCAATTTTAAAACCCGAACCGGTTGAACCAATTGAAATTTCTAAATCGAACCAAAGACCACAAATGGTAGCTTTTTCAAATAATATCTTTCACCATTTTTTCTAATACCATCGATATGAAATATTTGTTTGTAGTACAGGGGGAAGGAAGGGGTCATTTTACTCAGGCCCTGAGTTTGAAGTCAATGCTCGAACGCAACGGTCATGAAGTGGTGAGCGTAATGGTCGGAGGAAGTGCGAAGCGTACGTTACCCCAGTTTTTTACTCAAAAGATAAACAGTGAAATCATTCAGTTTCAAAGTCCTGATTTTTTACCGACTCCAAAAGGAAAACATTCACCTTTATTGATCAGCATCCTCTATAACTTACTGTTTATACCTGTATATATTCGTGGTCTGCTGAAAATACGAAACACGATTCGCGATAAAAAGCCCGATGTCGTTATTAATTTCTATGAGCTGTTATGTGGTGTCACTTATGGGATTTTCAATCCGAAACCCCCGATGATCAATGTGGCACATCAGTATTATTTTATGACGCCGGCCTTTCGGTATACCGGGAATGATACTTTTCAGTTTAGACTGCTAAATTTTTACTCAGGACTTACCACCATGAATTCGTTAAAGGTCCTGGCACTTTCTTTCCGTGCGGATAACAACATGCAATATGGAAAAATTTCAATAGTTCCGCCACTGTTACGTCAGGAAGTATTGCAACAGGCAGTGAGTGACGGTGATTATATTCACGGATATATGCTCAATAGCGGTTTTGCTGTTGAGTTGACCACGTGGAGCCATAACAATCCAACACAACCTCTACACTTTTTCTGGGATAAAAAGAAAGCAAGTCAAACCGAAATGAAGACACCAATGCTTACCCTACATAAACTGAGTGATACTCTTTTTCTTCAATATATGGCCGGTTGTAAGGCATATGCCACAACGGGTGGCTTCGAATCGGTCTGTGAAGCCATGTACATGCAAAAGGCGGTATTGATGGTACCCACCCACATTGAGCAGGAATGCAATGTGATTGATGCGGCGCGTACAGGTGCAGGGGTGGCTGCAAATGAATTTGACCTGGATATATTGCTCAATTTTATATCGGTGTATACTAAATCGATGGAATTCAACTACTGGACCCGTACTGCTGAATCACAATTTCTGTTTGAACTTACAAGAATTAATTTTCAGGAATCGAATGTCTTTGCGACTATGTAAAAAATATATTTCCGCTTGCGTAATCTTCTCTGTCTTTGCGTGGCTGTCTTTGTGAAAAGGCAGCTTTTTTTATTGGTTGTGCTTTCAAAAAATTATTTCGTTAGCTTTTTAACAACCGAAGTTCTATTTCTAATCGATATTCTCGATAAAAAAGACTTCTCTTCTCTCATCTCCCATTTACCTTTTCTCGTTGAATTGCCCCATTCGTTTCCTTTCTCGTTTGTTATTTTTGTTCTTCCCTTTATCCAAATCCGGCTAAGCTTTTGTTCTGCATTAGTTCACTTTTCATTGAAAGATCATAGTGGGTTGATTGGGAGTTCAAAGAGGATTCAATGAGAGCTAGCCCAACCAACTCCCACTGAACTGGAACCGAAAACCACATGAAAGCAATTCAAGATGCATACTGACAAAAGCCGGATGCAGAAAATAAAACGAAAGAATCAACCTGCAGAAATTTATCCCGGAATCACTAAATTAAGGACCTGAATTTATATTTATTTTATTATAAAAATGTATATTTGTACAGTCAAATAAACATCCGGGAAAACAAAAAAATAATTTCAAATGTTTGAATAGTTGCAGTATATCCGAAAATTCAAACCTACAATATATGTCTAAAATAGCCTTAAAAAAACATTTGCAATCGCTCACTAACGAGCAAATGATAGAAACTGTACTCGAACTGTATGTTAACCTGAAGCCGGTAAAAGAGTATTTCGAGTATTATCTGAATCCGAATGAGAAGGAAATGTTCGGAAAATACAAAACCATTATTATCAATGAGTTTTATCCAAAAGGGAAATCAGCCCAACCGAAAACCCGTTTCTCGGTAGCTAAAAAGGCAATTGCCGATTTCAGGGATTTAAAACCTTCACCTGATTTGTTGGGCGATCTCATGCTCATATTACCTGAGATGGCTTGTCAGTTTACCAGTGATTATGGCGATATGTGGGAACAATATTACGAAAGTGCCTCAACCAATTTTAAAATTGCATTGAACTACCTGGAAAAGAATGAGCTACTCGATAATTTTAAAGTGCGTTGCGAAGGTTGTCTGAAACATGCTTCTCATTGCGGTTACGGTTTTGAGGATGAAATTAATGATCTCTTTTACCAATTTTACGACGTCTAATTTATTTAACCCCTTAATTTATAAGTTATGAAAGCACCAAAATTATTAGAGGAAATCCTGCAAATTATCCATGAAGTGAAAGATGACGAAAAAGAGTTGCAGAGAATCCTTGACTTCCTGCATGAAGACATGAATAATCCTCTGGAAGATGAACCTGCGGAACAATTACCGGAGAAATACAACGGTGTGGTAAAAGAAGTTGCCAGTAGTATTGATGCCGGTTTTGTTTGTTTCCTGAATACCGACACCCTGGAGATTGATGAATACCCCCGCGAATTACTGTCCAATTCTTATTTATATAAGATGAATTCAGGAGTTTCATTGGATGAATTAAACCTGAAATATACCCAATGGGAAAACTATATTACCATCGAACCCCTGGAGACAAACGAATCTTTTCGGATTATGGAAAAATACGCAGAACAAGTGGATAATTCAAGATTAAGGGCTCAGTTGGTAAATGCAATCTATAACCCGAAGCCTTTTGCAAATTTCAAACGGATCATTGATAACTCCGATTTTAGGCAGGATTGGTTTGATTTTAAAGATATGCAGTTGCAGGATTATGTGAAAACAATGATTGAAATTAATGTACAGAGAAAAAATCCCTGACATTCACTATCCTGCGAACATAGCTGACTCTGATTCAGTTTATTACTCTTGAGTTTTGAATAAAACCAAGAAGGTATGATGATTAATTATAACAATTAATCAAATAGTGTATACAGGTAGGAGAACTCTACTTTCATTTAGATGGAAAAGGATTAGGTTGTCTGCAAATGTTAATCCGGTTGAACCTACTGATTAAAATCATTTTCTATAAATTATTAACAGAACATTCAGGATAATCATGTTACTTGAAAAAATCAGGATGATGGTTTCAAAAAAAGACAAAATTTCAAACGCTTTCATAGTGTTCGTTTTAAGAATTAAAAATAATAAGATGAATGACTGTTGAATTGATGACACAAAAGTATTCATAGAATATTACAAGGTCGTTTTGAATATGATTCGATTTAATTATTTTTTTATTAACTCATTTTTTAATAGAAAATAATACGATGTAGGCATTGAATACACCTTGTTAAGTGATAGATTAACTCTCCAACTAACCCCAGAAATATCTAATCTGTGAATTATCCTTTATAATGAACAAAATGCTATTTTATTTGTTAATTAAAATAATTATGAGTTTTGCATAGAGTTACTTATTTTATATTCTTATAGGCACTTAGGGGTTTTATTGTACGATGTATCCGTAAAATAGGTTGTCCTATCACCCTGAGAGATTAAACTTTCTGTGTGTTCTTTATTTTGTGTTGTACTAACGGTCATTAAATTCGTTTTTTTTTGCTTTTAGATAATTTCAGGGATAAAAAAAAGTTGATGAATTTAATTTATTAAAAAAAATGTCGGATTATGAAAAAAAAGAAATTAAAAAATGGAACAGAAAAAGCTTTTGAAGTGATTAATGTTTTAAAAAAGAATGCTGAAATTTTACAAGAAAAAGGAACTGACACTGCGTTTATCCTGGAACTTGAAACTTCAGTCCAAAAACTGGATGAATTGAAAAAGGAACTGGTTTCATTGAAAGAAACCCTGAATGAGAAGAAAGAAGTTTTTAAGCAGGAAAAAAAACTTATACTTGAATTAGTAAAAAGTGCAGAGAAAGTTATAAAAAAAGAAGTAGGTAAAAGACAAAAACAGGAACATACAACCCTGGAAAAAACGAAAGAAATTCACATCGTCGAACAACAGGAAGAAAAGGAACAGAAGCTTGTAAAGTTACGGAAACCTCAAAAAGAAACGAAAACAGAAACAACGGAAGCTATCCAGAAACAAGAGAACGAAGAAAAAACAGATGGATCAGAATGAGGATAATAAAATCTGCACTTTCAAAGACGGGGTGGTAAAATGCGACTTCAGTCAATCTGTCAAATCTCTCCATCCTTGAATGTTTTTGTATAAGACTTTTAAACCACCAGGACTAATATATGACCGTTGTAATTAAGTCCATCCTTTAACCACGATAACAGAAACAATTCAAAAAAAGCAGTATGCTAAAGATTACAGCTTATCAAATTGCGGAAAGTATTGATATAAAAAGGTTTAAAACTGATTTCACCAGCAAACTATTATCTTCGTCATCATTTGAATTGTTCTACGAATACGAAGAGAAATCGTATTTGTATCTTTTCAATTATGGTGTGGTTATTTTTGCAGATTTTTCAGAGATCGATGAGAGTAAAGTAATTTCGTTCCTGGAAGATTATACCTCGACTCCTTTCACCGAAAAGTTGTCAGAGAATTTCATAGTTAATATTGACAGTAAAAAGCTCTTATCTTTTTCTTACAACAGTGCCAATGTTCCTGAAATCAGCAATGAGCTTATTAAAATATGTATGCTGAATGTCGGGCATTCGGTAGTGTTGGATTATTATCTGGATGAATCCAGGAAATTATTGTTTGCAGTAACAGACTTTACGACTCAGCTGGAAAAGTTTGGTAAGATCGACATAACAAAAAGGGAGATGCTGAAGTTTATCGGCAAGGTACTCAATACTAAAAACAAAATTATTGACGAGCTCTATATATTGGATTCTCCGGATATAGTTTGGGAAAATGAATACCTGTCTAATGTAAACAATGGATTGTCAAAGACATTTGAACTAAGAACCCGTTTTCGGGAAATTGAATATCATTTAAAGATTATAGAAGATAATTTGAATAATTTCCGTGAAGTATTGCATCATCGTGAAAACCGGGCACTTGAAATAATAATTATTGTGCTTATTCTTATTGAAGTTTTCGACTTGATTTTCAGTAAATTATTCAAATACTTGTGATTTAATAGTCTGATTATATGAGTGCTGTCCTGTTGAGGCTGATTTCAACTGATTTTTATTAATGTAAGAAATTAAGAAAGAGATTGTCCACAGATTCCACAGATTTCCACAGATTATTCAGATTGATTATCTTCAATATCCATAAATAAAGTTGATCATTAACTTGTTAAGTGATTCAAGTAACATTTGGTACATTCCGACTTGTCGGAAAAAATCCGATATTTTGGTAGAAAGCGTGTCATTGAACATTTTGACTTTCCTGCAATACCAGAATCTATTTTTTAAGGAGTAGTACGTTTCACGAATAATCATTTTAAATATTACCATTAACTCAGCTAAGATCCAAGATTGATTTATTTTTTCAGTAACAATAAGAAGTGTGAAGCAATGGTTTACACCAGATATTTTCGCCGAATGTGCTTTGACACGAACATTTTTTTGTTTTAATGCTCATCAATAAAAAAAGTGTTATGAAAAATTACTTCAAATTTAATCTGACAGGCAATCAATTATTTCCTGTGTGGTTGCTTTTTATTTTTCTTTACATTATTCCATATTCGATTGTTCAGAAGCATATACAGGGACTGGTGAATGTTCAACCGGTTAATGGAATGACTGAAATTTTACGGCTTATGAGCGCTGTGTTTTCATGGCGTGTATTGTCGCTTGTCCTTATAGTGATAGAATACGCCATTCTGTTTTTTATTTACAAGATGACTATTGAAGGTGTTGAATTCAAGGAAAAAGTATTTACGTTTAGTGGCAAATTCGGAAGTTTTATAACACGCTTCATAGGAAATTTGTTATTGACCGTTATCACTTTAGGCATTTATACTCCGTGGTTTATGACCAGTATGTATAAATTCTTTGCAAAAAACGCAAAATATGATGAGCACAATTTTGATTTTAAAGGAAATGGGACGGATTTGTTTGTCATCGTTCTGGTTACCTTAATAATCCCTTTGCTGGTAGTGGGTACCATTGTGATGACAGGAGCTTTATTGGGTGGATTCATGACTGCACTCATGCATCGGGAAATACCTGAACTGAGTGGGCTTATTGTCTTTCTTGCGATATTTTCGGTTGTAACTACGTTCCTGATTTTTGTTTGTTTTGTGTATTACTTCTACAAATGGTGTGTAAATTTCTCATTTAATGACTATGAAATTAAATGGGAAACTGAGTTTTGGCCATCGGTTCAACAATTACTCATTCAGGTTGGATTGTCGGTTATTACATTTGGCATATATTCTCCGTTGGGCTCACTTCAATTGTATAAATACTTCCTTGGAAAAACCGTTGCAAATAATCAAAGGTCAGTCAAAAAATTCGGCTACGATCTGGCAGAAGGAGATGATTTTCTTTTCATTTGGGGACAGGTACTTCTATGTATCATTACCATAGGAATTTACTTCCCTTGGGCATATTGCAAAATAAGCAACTATGTTTTGGGTAAAACGTACTTAGAAGGATAAACGGTTTTGTAGAATATTCTCAACTTGCTAATAGTATCCGGTTAGTAGGTTTTTTATGCCCGGTTGAGCAAACCTATCAATCTGATTCGGACGAAGTCGATTGAACTAATAGAGGCTATACAAAATTTGTATTCCCTTTCGGGCTGTAATACTATTGAAACTTCGGGAAAGTATATCCAGCAATCATGTCAAATAATGGGCTGATTCACTTGCAAATAATTGAAATTAAGGTATATTGCGAAAAATAAAAGGACCTGTTTTTTATTTAAAAGTCAACGAATTAGTAAATACCTATGAAAGCAGTAGTTTACTTCAAATACGGCACCCCCGATGTACTTCAACTTAAAGAAGTGGAAAAGCCTGTTCCAAAAGACAATGAAGTTCTTATTCGGGTAGTTGCCACCACTGTGAACAGGACTGATTGCGGATTCAGGAATCCCGAATATCTTCTAGTCAGGTTAGTGGGTGGACTCTTTAAGCCCAAGAAAAATATTTTAGGTTCGGAAATGGCCGGAGTAGTGGAAGCAATCGGAAAGAATGTCAAAACATTCAAATCGGGAGATGCTGTTTTTGGCTTAAGTACTTTAAATTTCGGAACGCATGCTGAATATATTAGTATTGCCGAACAAAAGTCCATCACTATAAAACCATCCAACATAACATTCAATGAAGCTGCTGCAGTATGCGACGGGGCTTTCCTGGCATTGTCGAACATCAAAAAGATTGATTTTACGAATCATCCGGATGTTTTGGTGAATGGTGCTTCCGGTTCAATTGGTTCGGCAAGTGTGCAACTTGCAAAATACTTTGGATCAAAAATTACCGCCGTATGCCATACCAAAGATTTCGGGTTGTTGAAATCACTGGGAGCTGACGAAGTTATTGATTTTACAAAAGAAGAATTCACAGAAAACGGCAACCGGTATGATGTTGTTATTGATGCTGTGGGTAAAAGTTCTTTTTTCCTTTGTCAAAAGATACTAAAACCAAAAGGGATCTATTTTTCGACAGAACTTGGTTATTTATCACAGAATATTTTCCTTGCGTTATTAACACCGCTTTTCGGAGGTAAAAAAGTACTTTTCCCAATTCCAAAGGATAGGAAAGAAGATGTCGTTTTTATCAGAGAATTAATGGTTGCCGGAAAATACAAAGCTGTTATCGACAGGACTTATCCGCTCGAACTAATTATTGAAGCAACCCGATATGTTGAAACCGGGCAGAAAGTTGGAAATGTGGTGATACAAATTTAAGTGATACATAAAATTAGAGTCAGATATATAAAACTTAAAACAAAAAAATGAGTAAAAAAGTAGTAATAATCGGAGGTGGAATTGCCGGATTGACTGCCGGTATTTATTCTGCCATGAATGGTTTTGAAACTGAAGTCATCGAGATGCACGATGTAGCCGGCGGACAATGTACAGCGTGGAACCGCAAAGGCTATCGTTTTGACTTTTGTATGCATTGGTTGGTTGGAACATCAAAAGGAGCTTTCCACGAAATCTGGAAAGAAACAAATGTAATCAATAACACAACCGTAATAATCGACCACGAAATTCATTCCCGGATTTTGGATGATGATGGAAATGAATTTATCATCTATTCCAATATTGACCGATGGGAACAATATCTGAATGAATTAGCTCCTGAAGATACAGCTTCGATTCGGAAAATGTGTACCGATATGCGGAAAAGTGCTTTGTTGGAACCTTTTTCATTACCTCCCGAATTACGCAGCCCGTTGGATTATATAAAAACCCTGCCACAAATGCTTCCGGTAATTAATGTCATTCGGAAATTCGGAAGGTTGACATGCAAAGAGTATTTCGAAACACTCAATTTTAAAAGCAAACGCATTAAATCGGTTTTCTTTCAATTGTATGGCAAGCGAAATTTTTCAGCGTTGGCATTTATATTTATGCTCGGTTGGTATAATCAGAAAAATGCAGGATACATCAAAGGGGGGTCTTATCCGTTGGCGCAACGGATGGTGGAAAAATTCTGTCTTTTGGGAGGAAAAATCATGTATGAAAAGAAAGTTGAAAAAATCCTTGTTGACAATAACATTGCAAAAGGGGTTTTACTAAGCGATGGAACAACAATTCCGGCAGACTTTGTAGTTAGCGCAGCCGATGGATATACAACAATTTTCAACATGTTGGGTGCAAAGTACATTTCAAAGGAAATTGATTTTGCCTATAAAAACTGGGAACTATTCACTCCCATAGTTCAGGTTTCTTTCGGAATAAAGAAAGCAATTCCTTCAAGGTCTCCTATACTTATTAATATTTCGAGAGGCAAAAGGATTGGAAAAACAAAATTAGATAATGGATATTCGGTTATGAATTATTCTTTCGATTCTACCATGGCACCCAATGGAAAAACAACTGTTGTGTTGAGATATGAGAGTCCCTGGAAATTATGGGAGAAAATTCCCGAGAAAGAATATCAGGCTGAAAAAATACAAATTCAGAAGGATGCTACAGCATTTCTTGAAAAAGAATATCCCGGTATTTCAGCTTTCATAGAGGTAACGGATGTGGCTACACCCAGGACAGATGTCCGGTATACCGGAGTTAAAAATGGGGCCTATGAAGGATTTATGCCTTCGAAGGAAAATATGATGAAATCCCTCAAAATGCAACTCCCAGGACTTCAAAACTTTTACATGGCCGGGCAATGGTTGTTTCCGGGTGGAGGACTTCCACCTTCAGCTCAAACCGGTAAATGGGTTGTTCAGTTGATTTGTAAGAAAGAAAAACAAGTATTTATTTCAAATAAATAATTAGATGAGAATTCTTTTTTTGATTCTTATTTACAAACACTATGGTAAAATCCGTACAGCAAAGCCCAAAGCAAAAAAGGGAATGTAATTGATGCAGTCGGCAAGATTCAACCATAGAAACGTAAAAAATCACTGACGAAGTCAGGAGTTTATCTAAATATTTTAACTTCAACCAGTGGTTTAAAGTTAAAGGTTGTAGACCTGAAATTTCTCAAAGATCTCTGCGAGGCCGGAAAACTAAAATCAGTAATAGAGAAGCGCTATCCCATGGAACAAATAGTAGAGGCACACCGGTATGTTGACATAGGGCACAAAAAGGGGAATGTAATTATAAAAGTTTAGCAGGCTTTCAATACATATTCTTATTAAATATCAGACATGCTAAATTAGGTTCATTCATTATCTTTCTTCGAATTTTTATACTATATCATTTAGTTCTCTACAATCAGTCAGGATTAGGCCGATTGGGATATTCCTTGCCTTGAACAGAAAATATTGAAGAAGCTAAAGATCTTGTGACTGGATATCCTCATACATATCGAAAATGGCTCTGTACCCTTAAAGTATATGAATACTTACCTGAATCGGGGATATATTAGAAAAGATAATCAGAATTTTATATTTTGGTCTTATCAAGATACAAATCAACTTTATCCAACAAATATCAGTATATTTGTCCATCTAAATTCAAATAGGAGTGGCTGATTTTATGAACATTGACCTACTAAAAAAATCTTTCAATACACAGGTTTCTCTTTCGGAGAAGGATTGGGAAATTGTGTCATCATTTATTCAGTTGAAAATATTTTCAAAGGGTGATAGTCTGCTCAGGCAAAATGAAGTCTGCAGTTTTATATCATTTCTGCTATCAGGCTCTGTAATTTATTACCAACTGACTGATAAAGGAGATGAAATTACAACCGATTTTGCTTTTGAGGGTGAATGGGTGACTGATAACCGGAGTCGTATCAGTCGAACACCATCGCACCTGAATATTAAAGCATTTGAAGAAACTCATGTAGCCATCATCCAGCAAAACGATCTGGAGGAATTGTTTAGAAAAGTACCTGCCACAGAACGGATGGGTCGTTTACTGATTGAACAGGCTTATATAAAGATTGTACAAATAAGTCTTGATTTGCAGACTCTTTCGGCCGAAGAACGTTATCAGAAACTCATAGCCGGATCACCTCAGGCATTCCAACGTCTGCCACTCTATCACATTGCCAATTATCTTGGCATTGCCCCTAAATCGCTCAGCAGAATTAGGAATAAAAGATAACCATTCGATCATTTGGTAACAAATGCGGAGAAGAATTCCTTTCTCAATACCGACCTTTGCATCATAAAAAATTCAAAGTTTATCAGTATGAAAAAGAAAATCTTTTTGGTTGTTTGTCTGTCTGTTACAACCATGTTTATGTATGGACAGCGTGATTCGACCCAGGTGAAATCAGTAGCAAAAATACATTCTAAAAGTTACGAAGTAAAGTCAGCCATTGAAGTTGAGAGTCTTGTTCCGATGTTTCTCACCGGAGGCTATCACTTTGCAGTGGGTTATCGCTATGAACGATTCAGAGTTCGCATAAGTATTATCAATGGTGGAAGCTATGATGCAGAGACAGCTGGAGTGAATAATTCATCCGCTGACTTTAAACGTTTTTATAAAACGTCACCGGGATTGTTTTTAGGATATAATGTGTGGCGGAATCTGGAACTTTATACCTATCTGGAATCTCATACTTTTGATATCGAGCAGAAAAGTACCGGTATTCACAAGGATATTCATACTACTGATACCGGATTGGGGCTAAGTTATCAGTTTTTTATAGGACGCTATTTTTACATTCAACCGGGAATGCATGTCTATGTTCGTGGCGACAAGAGTACTGATTTTGGAAATGTCACCTATTCGATCTCAAATGTTGATTTGTCTCCGGTTATACGGCTGGGTGTCAGGCTTTGGAGTAAGGATAATTAAATACTCCCCGAATGAAAATAACAAAAATAATAAGCATAATCATATTTTCTATAAGTATGTTCAGCTCCTGTAAATCCGAAATTCGCAGCCTTAAGCCTGCGGATTTTGCCTGTAAAAGTGATGTATACAAGATGCTTTATTATGCTTCATTAGCAGGTAGTTCACATAATTCTCAACCCTGGAAAGTTGAAGTGGCCGGAAATCGGCTGATAAGTTTGTATGCAGACACAACACGTGAGCTTCCTGCAGTAGACCCGACCCGAAGAGAACTGTATATATCGTTGGGCGCATTTATTGAAAACCTGACTCTTTCAGCAGGAAACTTAGGCTATATATCCAATGTGAAGCTCAATGATAATTGCCACAACAGCATGCCTGTTGCGGAAATTCAACTTGACAAATCTGTCCCTACTAGCTTTGATCTTAGTTTGATTGAAAGAAGGATGACATTACGGATTCCATTCAATAAAAAACCGATCATTGCAACTGATGTAAACAAGATCATTTCCTCTGATCCTCAAAATATCCTTTACTATTCTGCATCATCTGAGGAAGGCCGTTTTATTGCAGAAAAAGCTATGAGTGCCTATAATCAACAAGCATACAACAACGTTGCACAAACAGAGTTGGCAAAATGGATACGATTCTCCAACAAAGAGGTAAAAGAGAAAAAAGATGGACTCACCACAGCAGGAATGGGGATTACCGGTATTGCAGGCTTTATGGTAAGGAACTATTACAAACCGGAAGATTCAAAAAAAGTATCGTTCATTAAAGCGGGCATAGAGAAAACAAAAAAACAGGTTCTCGGCTGTGGTGGTTGGATTGTCATTATTGCATCAACCAATTCTGTTAAAGAATGGATCAACCTGGGACGAAACTATCAAAATATCCATATGACATGTACAAAATTAAATATTGGATTTCAACCAATGAATCAGATTGTTGAAGAAGATAAATTTAAAAATGAAGTTTCAAAACATCTTGGAATAAAAACTGAATTAATGTTCGTTGCACGTGTAGGCTATGTTGACATGAATCCGTTGCCGGTCAGTCTTCGTAGACCTATAGAGGATTTTACTCAGTTTGTTCAATGATATGTATGTTTTTCTGTTGGATAAGTTGATGTGATTATTTAAATTTTCAAATCACGTAATTTAGCTATATGTGTGAATGATATAAAATTATCCCAATATCTTGTAACTCCATCCTTACAGGAAGTCATTATCTTTGTATCAACTTAAGATTCTGAACCAACTTAAACCTGTTTGTATGAAAAAGATATTAATAATTAATGGTCATCCCGACAAAGAGAGTCTGTGCTTTGGCTTATCTGAAAGTTATCAGAAAGGTGCAATCTCGACAGGAGCAGAATGTAAATTAGTCCATCTGATCGATTTGAAATTTAACCCGGTATTAATGCACGGATATCGTGAAAGGACAGAATTAGAACCTGATCTGTTACTCATTCAGCAGGATATACTTGAATCTGATCATTTGGTATTTGTATATCCAACCTGGTGGGGAACGTATCCTGCTTTATTAAAAGGACTTATTGACAGGGTTTTTCTTCCACAGTTTGCTTTCAATTACCGTGATAATTCACCTTTCTTTGACAAATTATTAAAAGGTAAAACTGCCAGGTTGATTGTAACAATGGATACGCCCACCTGGTATTATTCGCTCATATACAGAAGCCCTGGGCATCATTCAATGAAAAAAACCATTCTTGAGTTTTGTGGAATTAAACCGGTAAAGATTCTTACATTTGGACCTGTTAAAACAGCAGATGAGAAAAAAAGAAAATACTGGTTGTCTCTTACTGAAAAACTCGGTAAAAAACAAGTATAACTGATTCTTCTCTAAGCTTTAAATTTATTCAAATCCATTGTTTGAACTGAAATTATGGGTAACTGATTTTTTTCTTTCTTTCGAGGAAATAAAACTTTCTGATAATAAGTAAACTATGTTGAAAAAGATAAATGATGCCAATATTTTAATTTTGTCATTCCCGTTGGCAATTCTAACAGCCATTGTTAGTTATATGGGTATTTTTATCGACAGTACTTATGTCAAGGAAACAACCTTTTATGCAACACAAGGAATCGGGCAGGATATTATCAACCTGTTTGTTGTTGTGCCTATACTGATAGTATCATCACTCTTTGCGTATCGTAAAAGTCGTTCAGGATTATTCATATGGAGTGGTGCAATATTCTATCTGGCATATTCATATACAATTTATAGTTTTGGATTGCATTTTAATTCTTTGTTTATTTCTTATTGTTTCATATTAGGCTTGTCATTTTATTCGCTGATCTATTTCGTAATAACATCACTTCATGAAAATATATCCGGATGGTTTTCCAGCAAGGTTTCCACCAAATCAACCGGTATATATTTAATAGTTATCTCACTTTTGTTTTATTTCATCTGGTTGTCTGAAATTATTCCGGCAATTCTGCTGAATCAGACACCAAAGAGCGTTGTAGAAAGTGGGTTGTTAATTAATCCGGTGCATGTACTGGACATCGCAATCTGTTTACCAGCATTGTTGATAACCGGCATCGCGCTGATTAAAAAGAAAAGCATTGGTTTTCTTCTTGCACCGACTATGTTGATATTCTGTATATTTATGGCCATTGCCATTGCAGCTATGGTTTTGGTTATGAAGTCGAAAGGGTTGGAATCAAATATGGCTTTATTTTCTGTTTTTGGAATAATTACCTGCATTAGTATCTTTTTATTGATTCGATACCTAAGGACTCTGGACTGATGTTGGGTGAATATTTATGTTGTTTCGAAATGAATAAATGTGAGTGCTCATATTAATGACTGGTAATCATATACTTATTTACAATGGCCCTCAACAAAGGCTTTACCAACTCCAGTGAATTTTCAACGTTACAAAAGGATTACAAGCAATTGTAAAACAGATTACAATCTTGTTACACTTCAAATTACTCTCCTGAAAATCCGTAAATAAAACATGATTCTTATTATATTTGTGTGCTTTATTACCGCATAATACTCTTCTGTATATGCACGTTGGATTTAATGCTTTCACAGGAAAATGAAGTGCTAAATTGTAAAATCCAACTTCTGCGAATTGTTGAGTGAAACTATCAATAAGGAGAAAAACAGGAACATTTAGTATCATAGAATGTTATACTAAAAAAAGTAGAGTCAAATGAATCGATTGGAATTGGTTAAAAATGAGTTGGATACTATTCTACTGAATCAGGAAAATGTAAATGTGCGCCCGGATGGTTATATTCATTTGTACGGCGTTGCACAGAATTGCAGTCTGTTGGCGATTAAAAGGAAATTGAATGTTGAACTTAGTACCATCATAGGCCTGTTACACGATATATATACCTATAAAATCGGTTATTCAAAAGATCATGCAATGCTGGGTGCTATTGAAGCTGAAACTTTTTTGAGGGATTTAGAAATCTTTAAAGATGAAGAAATCGAAATTATAAAGACTGCAATCAGTCATCACAGTGACAAGAAAATAATACATGATGATTACAGTGAATTATTAAAAGATGCGGATGTTCTTCAAAACTCATTATATAGTACTTCGTTTGAAGTGAAACACAGGAAAAGATTGAAAAAAGCATTTAAAAATTTGGGAATAAAAATCAAGATAAAAAAAGTATAAGAACAGGAAGAGAAAAATGAAAAACAGAATAACTGAAACTTTACTTTTCAAAGATTTGCACTCAACTTCAACCTTGAAATAATGAATACAATTAAAAAAAAATACAATCAGCTGGTTAAGAATTATCAGAAAATAGAAAATGAATTGACTGAAAATGAGATTCATGAAAAAAGAGTGATACTAAGGCGAATATTTCCTATTCTGGCAGCTTACAAAATGAACCCTTCAAAAATTAAGAATGGGGAAAAGGCATTTAAACTATTCGGAAAACTTCGTGATATTCAGGTTCAGATGTTGAAAGTCGAAAGCCTGGAACAAACCCCCGATCTGATTAAATATCTTACATACTTAAAAAAAATCGAATTAGAGCTTAAAGAAAAAGTAAGCAGATTTTGCAGGAAGAAAGAACTTATCTTCCCGGTTATTAAGAAAAAAATAAAGCTGGACGCTTCTAAGGTTATCAGTAAAACAGACAAATCGCTCAACAAACTTATTGAAAGGATTAATTTCAGAAGCATTGATGATGCGGAAGATGTTCATAAAATCAGAATAGAATTTAAAAAATTCCGTTACAGGGTTGAGATCTTGTCCTATCTGGAAAATATAGAGGAATCAAAACTGGATATGCTGAAAATGTATCAGGATAAACTAGGCGATATTCAGGATTATGAAGTGTTAATCAATGGAATAAAAAAATATTGCAAAAAAATAAAGCTTGAAGAAGATGAGTTGATTGATGTTTTTGAGCACGATCAAAATACACTTATTGAAAATTTTGATAACCAGATCGAATTATTTATTGCAGTTTGCAGGGATGTTTTGAATCTGAATGGAGAAATTGAAAAAGCAGTTAATTCCATTGACTTAAAAGAATCATTCGTTTTAAAAGTAGCACAGGGTGTCGATCAAAACGATGATGTAAGCACGAAACCTGAAGAGTGTGGAAACAAAAGTGATGCTGTGTTGACCAATATTCTCAAAGTAGTAGAAACTGTTACTGATTATGTAAAGAAGAATGATATACCGGATTCAGCATCTATTGAAGCTAAAGAAAATATAGAGAAGTGATTAATTATTAATCATTAATTGCCATGTCATTGAAATGTAGTATTTTATGGATCCGCAAATAGATCATTATATATTTACAATTACTTACAACAACACGTGAGGATAGTGTAACTATTTTTTTTTGTATAAAAAGGGGAAAGGTAGTTTTAAAAAGATCAATTGATTTAGAACTTCTCACAGGTTCAGATGATCCTGATTGTTTACTTTAAAGTAGTTTTGTCAAATGGTACAACATGAATTTGAATCAATTCAGTCGGGAAAATATATTATTCGGGAATAGGTACCCTCATTGAAGTTCCTTTTGTAAAATAAAAAAAAGGTTGATGTAATTGTTATACATCAACCCCTTTCTTAACGTCAACTGATTTTATGGGATGATAACAGTTTCTTCCACTTTGTTTTTATCTTTCCATTTAACGTACAGCATGTGTACAATTCCATCTGCCAACCCAATAGTCGGTACAATAATGTGACTCGCTCCCACACCTTTAGCCACTTTAATGTAGATGTCTCCGGCAAAGGTAATCACATCTGCACGGTCGGGTTTCATTTTATAGTTGGAAATAAGTTCATCCACCGAAAACTGTTTTAAAGTGTCATTCAGTTCTTCCAGTTTTTGAAGGGAAAGTTTAGTGTTTTTACGAGTCTTTGCGAGGGCGTTCAGTTTAATGATATTTCCTCCCGATCCGATAATATCATTAATTTTATACTGTTCTTTGATTTCTGATAAATCATAATCTAATCTTTCGTATTCACCACTTTTTACTTTATCATTAAGCAAACGCACTGTCCCGATATCATACGATTTTGATTCTGATAATTCACCATTCACCATCAAACTTATTTCAGTACTTCCACCTCCTACATCAACAAAAATATAATTTTGTTCTTTGTTTAAGTTATCCCCGAAATGGCTTTCATAAATAATAGAAGCCTCTTCTTGTCCATTGATCACTTCTACTTTAATATCGGTTTCTTTACGTATCTCCTTGACAAGTGCATTTGAATTTTTAGCTTCCCGCATGGCAGCTGTCGCGCAGGCTCTGTAATCGGTAACATTATAGACTTTCATCAGATGTTTAAAGGCTTTCATAAGTCTGATAAGTTGTTTCTCCTTTTCGCCATTAATCTTTCCTGTTAAAAAAGATTCCTGTCCCAACCGTAATGGAACACGAACCATTAATATTTTAGAAAAAGAATCGGAAGGATCGCCCGGTACAATACTTTTAATTAAAAGACGTATGGCATTCGAACCGATATCAATGGCTGCAAAATTAATGCTGTTCATAAGAATTGTTATTTTTGGATATTAATATTTTATTTACTTTGTTTTTCTATATCACCGGAACCGGATTCATATTCCTTCCTATAAAATTTATAAAGCTCTTCCTGCGACCTGAAATGTATATCACCGGAAGTTTCATTCATTCTATTTTCGCCTGAACCATCAACGATTCTGGCTTTTACATTGTCTTTTAATCCAAATTCGATGACTGTTTTCAGTTGTTTTTGCAGATCGGGATCATAAACAGGCGTATACACTTCAACCCGGTAATCTAAATTCCGTTGCATCCAGTCGGCCGACCCCATAAAGTAACGTTCATCTCCTCCATTTGCAAAAATCATGATTCTGCAATGTTCCAGGTAGCGGTCAATGATTCCAAATGCCTGAATATTTTCACTCTGTTTGGAGACGCCTGTAATCAGTGAGCAGTTTCCACGAACCAATAATTTTATAATTACACCGGCATTTGAAGCCTGATAGAGTTTCTCTATTATTTTTTCATCAACAATATGATTTATTTTACAAAAAATATAAGCAGGTTTGCCTTGTCGGGCATTATCTGTTTCTGTTTTAATTAAACTGGTAAGTTTTTTCCTCATATATTGAGGTGCAACAATCAGCTGTTTAAAGGCCGGGTTAAGATAAGGTTGTTCCAGAAAATCGAAGACGCTTTCCACTTCATCCACGATGGCTTTATGGGCTGTCATCAAAGTGAAATCGGTATATACGGCTGCTGTGCCTTCGTGAAAGTTCCCGGTTCCTATGCAAGCAATGTTTCCTTTGCGGGCAGTTATATGTGCCAGCTTTGAGTGGACTTTCAGTCCTTCGACACCTAGAATGACCTTAATACCGGCTTCCTGCATTTTAGTAGCCCAGTTGATATTAGAGGATTCATCAAACCGGGCCAGCAATTCTACAATTGCAGTTACTTTTTTACCATTCATGGCAGCACAAATGAGTGCTTTAATTACTTTTGAGTTTTTAGCTAACCGGTAGATGCTTATTTTAATTGCCTTTACTTCCGGATTTATAGCCGATTCACGTAACAGCCTTATAAAATTGTCGAAACTATGGTACGGAAAATGTAAATACTGGTCTTTTTGACGAATGAGAGAAATCAGGCTGTTTGATTCTTCAAAAGAACGGATAGGAATAGGAGGGTGGCTAGTATATTTCAGCCCTGGCTTTTTCAGCTTGGGAAATGAAATCAAATCTTTTAAATTGTGGTACCGGGCTCCACTGACATGTACATCGTGTTTGTCTATTTTAAGCAACTTTTCAGTAAAACGTAACAGGTCGGAAGGGATATCCCGGTCGTAAACAAATCGGATGGGAAGACCGTTTTTTCGACTCTTTACTCCTTTTGAAACTTTCTCCAACAAGCTCTGATAGGCTGTATTATCGAATTCCATTTCGGCATCCCGGGTAAACTTGATGGTATATCCCTCATATTTATCGTGATTGAACTGCACAAAAATGTAGGGTAAACAATAGCGTATCACATCTTCGAGAAACATGATACAAGTCTTATCACCTTCTTTAGGTAAAACAAAAAAACGTGAGAATTCTCCGGTAGGAACTTCTATCAAAGCATATTCCTTTTTATCGTTTTTCTCATGCTTAATTGTGTTGGAAATTTTAACTGCCAGATAAATGCTCTTGTCGTTTAACTTTGGTTCAACCGACATCCGTGATACTAAAATAGGAAACAATGAGTTCATCAACTCTTCCCTGTAAAAGTTATCTACAAATTTTTCCTGATCGGGTGTCAGTTGTTTATCATTCACCAGGAAAACATTCTCTTTCTGCAATTCATCATACAGGCCTGTAAAGATTTCTTCAAAATCATTGGTGTATACTTCGTTTAACTTGAGTAGTTTTTTGAGTATTTTCCTTGAATTTGTACATACCGGATGCATATTTTCTTCCAGCTCAATCATTCGCCTGAGCGTAGCGACCCGAATCTGAAAAAACTCATCCAGGTTATTCGAATAGATACCAAGAAAGCTAAGTCTTTCCAACAACGGATTTGATTGATTTGATGCTTCGTCAAGAATCCTACGATTAAAATACATCCAACTGATATCCCGATTGACAGTGTATTTTTTCTTTTCTTTATTTATCATAAGATCATTGATTGATTGAGCAATTGAGTGGTAGGTGCTTTTATAACAAAATAGTTTAATAGAAAGTTCTTATTTGGCAGGCTTTGTATTTTATTTATTACACAACTGATATTTAATGTTATAACAATCATGATACCTGTCAAATTTTTAAAAAACAATGGGTTTTCACAAATATAGGCTTTTTTAAATCAGTAAATGTAAAAAATCCGAATCTATTTGTGTTTTTGAATAAATAAAGCTCTTTGTATGAAATATTTGTGAAAATAAAATAAAACAACAAAAGCATATATAAGCCGCTTGGTTCAACAATTGATTTAATTAATTCTTTCATTTCATATGGAGTTATTCCCGGGGCGTATATTCAACCAACAATAATGCCAAACGAATTGCCGGCAATATAATCAATGTGAATATTCTTTTCTTGCTGAACTTAAATAATCCCGACAGGAGCAATACCGGAGTAAATCATTGGAAACAAGTAATTTTTTACATTTATTGATGGTAGACACCAAATCTAACTTACATTCAAGATCTTAATTTCTTTTTTTTAATAGTTGGATTGAATCGGAACGAGAGGCTGTTACTTATTTCGGCCCAATTTAACAGGCGCATAGTAATTGAAATAAAATGATGTGTTTTTATCCTTCAAAACAATATCCAAGACCAAGCTTCGTAACTATATTTTTATCGTACGACCCTATTTTTTTACGAATGCGCGTGATATTAACATCGATGGTCCGATTAAGTACAAATGCTTCTTCCGACCAAACACGTGCAAGAAGTTCTTCCCTGGTAAATAAGCGGTTTTTGTTTTCTATCAATAGTTTCAGTATTTCAAATTCTTTTTTAGTAAACTTAATTTCATCTCCTTCAATTAAGACTTGTTTATTAGTCAGATTCATATTTAGTCTGTCGTAAGAAATCATTCTGATGGAAGACATTTTTTTGAAATTGATTCTGTTTACTACTGCATTTACTCTTGCAAGTAGTTCTCTGAAAGAAAATGGTTTTGTAATATAATCATCAGCTCCCAGGCTGAATCCGGTCAAACGATCGTTCTCGCTGTCCCTTGCTGTAAGAAATATAATAGGTGTGGAAGCGGTTAACGGATTACTACGAATTATATGTGCCATTTTAAATCCTGAGATTTCATTCAATATCACTTCCGTCAATACAATGTTATAATCCTGAATGTTCTTCAATAATGCTTCTTCGGCAGAATAGGTCACTTCAACCTTATACCCTTCACTTAGGAGCTTAAAACGCAGGTTTTCGCACTGTTCTTCTTCTCTATCGACTATTAAAATGTGGTATGAATTCATGGAGTAATGATGTGTGATGTTTCAACAAAATTACAGAGATGATATTACGGAAATATGTGATCTGTATTACATAATTATGTTTTTAAGAAATTGCAAAAATTGGAGATATGTCATTTGAGTTTCTGGTTTCCATTTATCAATATTTCAATATTTTACACGAATAACATTATTCGAAAAAAAAACATAAATTATGATTAAATTAAGTCTCTTTTTTATACCTTTATTGCCTTATTATTGAAAGTAGATTTAGCTTGTGGAGGAATTTGTTAAAGCAGTTTAAAGCCTTCATTTATGTTGAGAAAATTTATTTCAGCAGACTCAAATACCAGTTTAAACCGGTTAGATTATCCGGACCTAAATTACTTGAATAACTTTTCGTAAACCCATGAAAAAAATATATTTATTTGCATTGGGTATTTCCTGCTTTTTAATTGTGTTGGTAATACTTGTTGCACGGACATATTTCATTCCTAATGGAATAAATATTGATAAACATAAATATCCCATTACCGGGATTGATGTGTCCAGGCATTCCGGAATTATTGACTGGAAACAGATTAGTGATCAAAATATAAGTTTTGTGTATATAAAAGCTACCGAAGGGGAAGATTATCTGGATCCTAACTATGTACACAATGTTACATCTGCCCACAATTCCAAACTGTTAGTGGGTGAGTATCATTTTTTTCGATTTAATAAACCTGGAAAAACTCAGGCAACAAATTTCTTAACACACACCAAAAATTTCAAGGGTAAATTAGCACCTGTGTTAGATATTGAAGAATGGGGTAATATGCCAAATACAAAGACCGAAGCAGAAATCAGAAAAGAGATTACCAATTTTTTACTCGTCGTTGAGAAAAATTGTGGATCAAAAATGATTATTTACACCAATGTAAATACTTATAACCGCTATATTAAAAGAAATTTTCTAGATAATCCTATCTGGATATGTTCTTTTAATAGAAACCGAATCCTCCCTGATAACAGGAAATGGCTGTTCTGGCAGCATGCACATAATGGAAAGTTAGCCGGTATTAAAGGGTATGTTGATCTTAATACATTCAACGGAGACGAACTGACATGGAAAAAATATATTAATACTGAGTTGAACTGTTTTCAGAACATAAACGAGAAAAAAAACAGGACTTCTTTATTTACACAAAATGGAATTAACGGAAAATAAACATAGTGAATTCATCGGCTTGGAAGCTTTAAAAGTGGCACAGGCCAACCAGTTAAAAAAACTTGAAGAATGGGTTTTAAATAATGACTGGCAGAAATTTCAGGTATCACATTTCGATTGGTGGATGTTCCCTTTCAGCAAACCAAGTCAGTATGGATTTGCATATACTGTCTATGAATCTGAAATACAAACTTTAAAACAAGATCCTGAATTTATAAAAAACTATTTGCGAGGTGTTGAACTTGTTCTTCTTTCCTGGGGGTGGGATTTATATAAAGAAGAAATGGTGCCGGAGCCGGCTTTGAATCAGGAATGGCATAATTGGCCAATCCGTCTGTATAAATGTGGCATGTCGTTACAGGAATTCGGATTTGAGACTGAATTTAATTCCGTTCGCAAATATGCGAATATAATTTTAAAACATTGCAAGACATTTGAATACATGGGTATTGATCTTGGAATAATATTCAGATAAATTCTTTGTATGCCTTGCTGCTTCCTTTAACGCTTCTGTTTGAATGGTTTTATAAAACATAGAATACTGTTTCATTCCATTCTGTTTGTATTGCACTAACCGGACTTCTGAATCAAACCTATAAATCTTCAAATTCAAAACTCTTCATTCTCATTAAATTATCGTCATTTCGCCACACATACTGATGCTTAGACGATGTTTTATGTCGTCAGAAGAAGTGTATTCTCCCAATAGATACATAAGTTTGGTAACTATAGCTTCTGTAGTACAGTCGAAGCCGCTCATTACTCCTGCATTGACAAGATTCAGGCTGGTTTCATACCGACCCATTTCAACCGACCCGGTGCTGCATTGTGTTTTATTTATAATCAATATTCCGCGATCGGTTGCCTCTTTCAAAGCATTGTAAAACCACATTCGACGGGGTGCATTGCCTGCTCCAAAACTTTCGAGAACAACTGCTTTCAACTTTGGTATGTTCAGTATGGCATTTACGGTAAGTTCTGTAATTCCAGGAAACAGTTTTAAAATGGCAATGTTTTGATCGAAATTAGTTCGTACCCGAAGGTTTGTTCCTGCTGAAGGATAATGTATGTATGACCTGAAATACTTGATATGAACTCCGGCTTTGGCAAGTGGTGGGTAATTGTATGAATTGAAAGCACTGAAATGTTCGGCATTTTTTTTCGTAGTTCTATTTCCCCGAAAAAGAGTGTCCTCGAAAAATACACATACCTCAGGAACAATTGCCTGCCCGTTTTCTTTTGCCGTAGCAATCTCTATTGACGTTAACAGATTTTCCTTTGCATCCGAACGCATCATACCAATTGGAAGCTGTGCACCGGTAAAAATAACCGGTTTCGAAAGGTTTTCGAGCATAAAACTTAATGCAGATGCTGAATATGCCATGGTGTCTGTTCCATGAAGTATAACAAATCCATCGTAATTATCGTAATTTTCTTTGATAAGGATGGCCAGTCGCTCCCAGACAGGAGGATGAACATCAGATGAGTCGATTAACGGAAGGAATGGTATGCTTTTTATGCGAATCCCTGTTTGTTTGAGCTCAGGCAAATATTCCTGAAGTCGTTCAAAATCAATAGGGCGTAAAGCACCCGTAGTCGGATTTTCCGACATACTTATAGTTCCTCCTGTAAAAAGCAATAAAACAGCACTCTCTTTTTCCACTGTAATTTTTTAATGAATTAAATGCAAAGATAGTGTAATAATCAATGCTTTTGATACCAAAAAGACAATTTGAATTCAATAACTACGTTTTTATTTTTGAAATCAGTTAACTATTGAGAATTTATCACTATTTTTGTAATCGACATTTCAAATGCGTAAGTGTTTGATATTACTAAGTATATGTTGCTAACTATGAATAGAATTTTTCTGATTGGGTATATGGGGTCAGGTAAAACCACCGTTGGTCAATTATTGGCTGCCCGATTAGGGTATAATTTTATTGATATGGACTCATATATTGAAGAGAAACAATTTAAATCTGTGCATCAGATATTTGTAGAACTTGGCGAAGCGAAATTCAGGCTGTTGGAACAACATTGTTTACATGAAATTGCTGATTTTGATCATGTCATAATATCTACAGGTGGGGGTTCACCTTGTTTTTTTGATAACATGAAATACATGAATGAACATGGGATTTCAATTTATTTAAAATTATCACCCGAACAACTGGCTGTTCGTCTAGGAGATTCACATATCAATAAACGACCCCTGATAGCAGATAAAAAAGGAGAAGAACTCCTTCGTTTTATTCGTGAAGGGTTGGCAATACGTGAACCGTTTTATTCACAGGCTGTTTTTAGTGTAACAGGTGATATTGAATCATTATTATCGCAGATATGCGATTTTGTGGAAATGAATAAACAAATTTAATAATAGAATAAACAGATAAACTAAAAGAATAAAAAAACATCAAATAGTCACCCGAATATTAAAGTTGAAAACATGAATAACAGCATTTATAGTGTCATTACCGGAGCCGGAAATTATATTCCAACAAATCAGATTAAGAATGAACATTTTCTTACAAATGAGTTCTATGAAACAAATGGTGAAAAAATCACAAAATCGAATCTGGAAATTACCGAAAAGTTTCACGAGATAACTACAATAGCAGAGAGACGGTATGTCTCTGATGATCAAACAACATCCGACCTGGCATTTTTAGCAGCTGAAGAAGCAATTAAATCAGCGGGAATTGATAAAGAAGAACTGGATTATATTATCGTTGCCAATAATTTTGGAGATACCCGTTTCGATAACCGTGCATCAGATCATGTACCCAGCTTAGCTTCTAAAGTAAAGCACAAACTTCAAATTAAAAATCCTGAAACAATTGCTTACGATTTGACTTTCGGTTGTCCGGGATGGTTGCAGGGCGTTATTCAAGCTGATTATTATATTAAATCGGGTGATGCTAAAAAGATACTGGTTATAGGGGCCGAAGTTCTGTCGAGAATCAGTGACCCTCACGACCGTGACTGCATGCTTTATGCTGATGGTGCCGGAGCTGTGGTATTGGAAGCCAAACAAAGCGATACTCCGATTGGTATCCTGGCTCATAAAACCAGGTCGGATACTTATTCACATGCCGGATTGTTGCATATGGGTAAGTCAAATAACCCGGATTTTGAGAAAAAAGATGATCTTTTTCTGAAAATGAATGGTAGAAAACTCTATCAATATGCGTTGGATACTGTTCCTCAGGCTATAAAAGCATGTCTCGATAAAGCAGGTTTAGGTATCACTGATGTAAATAAAGTGTTGATACATCAGGCAAACGGCAAAATGGATGATGCTATCTTAAAAAGACTGTATGCCTTGTATAATATTACTGAAGTGCCTAAGAATGTGATGCCTATGACGATTTCTACACTTGGAAACACATCGGTTGCCACCCTGCCAACTCTGTATGATCTTTTATTGAAAAACAAATTAAATGACCATAAACTGAACAAGGACGATGTACTTATATTTGCATCGGTGGGTGCGGGTATGAATATCAATGCAGTAATTTATAAAATGGAATAAAACGCATTAATTGTCCACTATTTTATTATCATGCTTCTGTTTCAAACGGAGACTTTGAAATAAATCTATAAATTTAAATAACCGACACTGGAAATGACACCTTATAGTTTGTCTTTTCCGGTGTTTTTTATGGACTCAAGTTGGTGCGATCATCCTGGAAAGTGAAATTGTCATTCTGTTTTATGACAGCATTTTTGATAAGTTCATTCTAAATGAAAATCTGGTCAAAAAATAACCCGAATAAAACTATCGTGTAAAAGCTGACGAATGCAGTTTCGAGAAGTATTTCCATATTTCTATTCCTGAATTGAAGATGAATGTAAAATTAAAAAGTTAAGGTTTCCACGATTAACAATGCGGTTTTAAATGCAAGTTTCTTTTCCACAACTTCTTCCGGATATCTATTCCTGTATATTGAAAATTGTGTATAACTTCATCTGAATTCTTTCTACTCCTTTCAAAATTTGCTGTATCTTTAGCAACCAAAATACACTTTCCTTTGTGAAAATGTAATCATCATCTAACCAAACACTTGCCATGGATTCTTTTGTTCATCTTCACGTTCACTCTCATTATTCTGTGCTTGATGGCATGTCCACTATTTCCGGGTTGGTGGACAAAGCATCCAAAAACGGTATGCATGCATTGGCCCTTACCGATCATGGGAATATGTATGGTATCAAGGACTTTTTTAATTATACAAAAAAGAAAAATGGCAAAGTAAAAGATAAAATTTCTGCCCTTAAAAAACAACTTTCTACTGCTGCGGATGTTGATAAACCGGGTTTGGAGAAACAAATAGAAGAAAACCAACAAAAGATATTTAAACCAATTTTTGGTTGTGAAGCATATGTTGCTCACCGGGGGCTGCTCTCGAAAGATGGCCCGGAAGACCGAAGTGGGTATCATCTGATTTTATTGGCTAAAAATAAAATCGGATACCGGAATTTATGTAAACTTGTATCGACTTCATGGATTGATGGGATGTATTATCGTCCTCGTATTGACCACGAATTACTCGAAAAATACAGCGAAGGACTGATAGTTTCATCTGCTTGCCTGGGAGGTGAAATTCATAAGAAAATTGAAAAAGGTGATCTGGAAGGAGCTGAAAAATCCATTATGTGGTATAAAGGGGTGTTCGGTGACGATTATTATCTGGAATTGCAACGTCACAAAACAGACAAGCCCAATGCCGATTATTCAACCTACGAAAAGCAACATATCCAGAATGCCGAACTGATAAAACTGGCTCGCAAAACAAATACTAAAATCATTGCCACGAACGATGTTCACTTTGTGGAAGAGGAGCATGGTGAAGCACACGAACGATTAATCTGTCTGAGTACCGGAAAGGATTTAGATGATCCTAACCGCATGCGTTATACCAAGCAGGAATGGCTCAAGAGTCCTGACCAAATGGGAGTGATTTTTGCCGATATTCCTGAAACCATTGCAAATACACTGGAAATTGCCAATAAGGTTGAATTTTATGACATTGATTCCAATGCCATGATGCCAATATTTCCAATACCCGAGAGTTTTGCCACTGAAGAGCAATATCGAAGCAAATACAATGAAGCGATGTTACGCGAAGAATTCGGTGATGGATTTGAACGGTTGGGGGGGTATGAAAAAGCTGTACGTGTAAAACTTGAAGCGGATTACCTGGGTGAATTGACCCTTGAAGGAGCGAAACAACGTTATGGGGAAAATATCGATCCCGAAATAATGGAGCGTATCGAGTTTGAATTACATGTAATGAAAACCATGGGTTTCCCCGGATACTTTCTTATTGTGCAGGATTTCATCAATGCTGCCCGTGAAATGAAAGTCTCAGTTGGCCCGGGTCGTGGTTCAGCTGCCGGATCGGTAGTAGCCTATTGTCTTCGTATTACCGATATTGATCCTCTGAAATATGATCTTCTGTTCGAACGGTTCCTGAATCCGGACCGTATTTCAATGCCCGATATTGATATTGACTTTGATGATGATGGTCGTGGGCAAGTATTGCGTTGGGTAACTGAAAAATACGGGAAAGAAAGAGTTGCTCATATCATCACGTATGGCACTATGGCAACAAAATCGTCGATAAAAGACGTGGCACGTGTTCAACGCCTGCCACTTGCTGAAGCCGACAGATTGACCAAACTTATACCCGATAAATTTCCGGAAGGATCGGATGGTAAATCACCAAAAGTTACCATCTCCAATTGCTTGAAATTTGTTCCTGAAATGCTGGCTGCCCGTAACTCTTCGGATCAGAACCTTTCGAGCACACTCAAGTATGCCGAAATGCTTGAAGGAACGGTAAGACAAACCGGTGTTCATGCCTGTGGAGTCATTATCGGTGCTGCCGATTTGACTTACCTGGTTCCATTAAGTACCGCCATTGATAAGGAGACCAACGAAGAAATGTTGGTGACACAATATGAAGGATCGGTCATTGAGGAAATTGGATTGATCAAGATGGACTTTCTTGGGCTAAAAACTCTTTCTATTATAAAAGAGGCTTTATCCAATATCAAAAAGTCAAGAGGATTTGATCTGGATATTGATACCATTCCCATTGATGACCAAAAAACCTACGAATTATTTAGTAAAGGAATGACCGTGGGTACTTTTCAGTTTGAATCGGCAGGAATGCAAAAACATCTTATAAACCTAAAACCGACTCAATTTGAAGATCTGATTGCCATGAACGCTCTGTATCGACCGGGTCCAATGCAATACATTCCTCAATTTATTAACCGTAAACATGGACGCGAAACAATCGAGTATCCGTTCCCTGTTATGGAGAAAAGGTTACATGACACCTACGGAATAACGGTTTATCAGGAACAGGTCATGCTTCTTAGCCGTGATCTCGCTGGATTTACCCGTGGACAGTCAGACGAATTGCGTAAAGCAATGGGGAAAAAGCTGGTCGATAAGATGGAGCATCTGAAAGTAAAATTTATGGATGGCTGTCAGAAAAACGGGTATGGTCCAATTGAGAAATTAGAACAAATATGGAGCGACTGGTCTGAATTTGCGAAGTATGCATTCAATAAATCACATGCAACCTGTTATTCGTGGATTGCCTACCAGACAGCCTATCTGAAAGCTAATTACCCGGCCGAATTCATGGCTGCCAACTTAACACGAAACAAGGATGATATTACTGAAGTCGGTAAATTCATGGATGAGTGTAAGAACCTTGGAATGCAGGTGATGGGTCCTGATGTCAATGAAAGTGACCTGACCTTCACCGTAAATTCCGAAGGCAATATACGTTTTGGTCTTGGTGGTGTGAAAGGTGTTGGTGAAGGCGCTGTTGAAGCGATAGTCAATGAACGGAAACTAAACGGTAAATATAAAGGCATGTTCGATATGATTGAACGTGTGAACCTGAATGCCTGTAATAAACGTGCTATAGAAAGTCTGGCTCTTTCGGGTGCGTTTGATAGTTTTCCGGATATTAAAAGGGAGCAGCTGTTTATTGAAAACAGTAAAGGGGAACTGGTGCTCGAATCCATTCTGCGATATGGGAATAAATACCAGACTGATGTTGCTATGATACGTAATTCCTTATTTGGAGGCTCTGATGCTGTAGAAATTACAAAGCCCGAAATCCCTTATGCAATGGAATGGTCTCCTCTTGAACGGCTAAATAAAGAACGTGACCTGATCGGAATGTACCTTTCGGCACATCCGTTGGATGAATTCGAATTCGAGATAAATCATATTTGTAATACAACAACCGTCGATTTAAAAGATTTGATATCTTTGCAGGGAAAGGCATTAAAAATAGGTGGAATGGTAACCAATTTCAGACATGGAACCTCAAAAGCCGGCAATCCATATGGTATCTTTACGCTCGAAGACTATGTCGGAGCATTTGAGTTCCCTTTGTTTGGAAAGAACTATATCGAATATGGTAAATACATGATAAAAGATTTGTATTTATTTTTAAACGTAGTAGTACAGGAACGAGGAGCAGATTATAAATATAAGAAAGTGGAAGTGTCTGATCCGAATATTCCGAAAGAACTTGAACTCAAAATTCAGAAAATTGAAATCTTCTCAGATATAAAAGATAAGCTGATCAATACACTGACTCTTACGATCCCGACTCAACAAATGACTGATGAATTTGCTGATGAACTTAGCGAATTGGTGGTAAAAAACAAGGGGAATGTGAATCTCTATATTCAGGTTGTTGATGAAAATTCACCAAACAAAGTAATGTTGTTTGCCCGTCAACACCGGATTGAAATTAATAAAAGAGTCTATCGTTCTCTTAAACATGCACAAAATAAAGGAATGCTTGATTTCCATGTACAATAAAAAACAGGAACCCTGGTTCTATAGAGAATCTTCGGTGATAGATTTTATAAATAATTATATTCGTTTTTTGACTAGAACTATTTAAACAGGCAACTGTTTTACAACTAACAGAACAAATACATTTTAAAAAACTAAATAATATGACAGCAGAGTTTACTGATGAAAACATCAAAGAAATTATTAACAGTGGAAAACCGGTAGTAGTAGATTTTTGGGCAGAGTGGTGTGGTCCGTGCCGGATGGTAGGTCCACTTGTGGAAGAGTTAGCTACTGAATATGAAGGCAGAGTTCATATTGGGAAAATGAATGTAGATGATAATACCGAAACTCCTGAAACCTACGGAATTCGTAATATCCCAACAATTTTATTTTTTAAAGACGGTCTGCTTGTTGACAAACAGATTGGAGCTACTCAAAAAACAGTTCTTGCGACTAAAGTTGAAGCTTTATTATAAAGTTTTGTCGACTACTATATAAAAACACCGGAGAATAGATATTTATATCTATTCTCCGGTGTTTTTATATAGAACAATGTTATAGTTTAAGATAAAAATCTTTTGCCAGCAAGCTGAATTCAGCAGAATAATGATGTCTTATCTCTGATTCAATGACTAATTCAGAGACTTCATTCCGACAGTCCTGTAATCCGAATTCCATTAATATCCTCTTGGCATCTGCGTTAGGCTTTGGGATAACCCGTACTTCCCTCCTGCAGAATAATCCGTTATTTAAAGCATAATTCTTACACTGGATGGCTTCTTTCACCGGTAGTATAATACAAATCCTACCCAATGGCTTTAGTAGAGATATCGAATTCAAAATTAAGTCTTCATGTGTCAGTGAATCGGTATGTCTTGCTGTTGTTCTGTCTTCGGCAGGTGCTTTTAAAGAATTGATAAAATAGGGCGGATTGGATACGATCAAATCATAGCGATGGATCGCTTTAACAGCAAAGTCCTGCAAAGAGATTTCCTGTACATTCACCCGGTTAGCCCATGGTGATAATCTTATATTCTCGGAAGCTTGTGCAAAGGCATTCGGATTAATGTCAATCGAATCGATTGTCGATGTGGACCTCTGTGCAAGCATTAAAGCAATTAAACCTGTGCCAGTACCAATGTCCAGAATGTGGGTTGTATTTTCAGTGCATGCCCAGACACCCAGCAATACCCCATCAATCCCAACTTTCATTGCACAAAGATCCTGATAAACCGTAAATTGTTTGAAACTAAAATAGGAGTTTGACATCTGCTACTTTCTGTCTGGTTTAACAGGAGTATAAGCCGGTCGGGTTGGTCGGGCATTCGATGAATTGCTCCGTGGAACCGTAACTGATTCATTCCGTCTGGTAGCGTTGGGTGAATTGCCCGAAGTAGTCCTGGGAGTATAGGAGTTATGTTGATACTGATTTGAAGGAAGAGTATTTGTTGAACTTCGTCTTTTGTTTTGATCCGGTTGTGTTCCCTGATGGTAATCAGGATTTACAGGACGTAAATTGTTCCTGGTGCGGATTTCCTTTGAATTAGTAACCCGTTTAGACTGATTGGTACGATAGTTGGATGATGACCTGAAAGTGGAAGAGTTATCAGGAAGATTTCGTTTTAATGTGTTTGTTTCTAGATAAGTCCGTTCGTATCGTTTGGATTGTAACCTGTCATTCTGCTCAGGACTTAACACCTGTTTGATTTCAGCATTTTTTGTTCTCATTCGTTCCAAAGCTTCACTCCGTTTGTTTGAAATCTGTCGTTCACGGGCATACCGTAAGTTTATTTCGTATATGTGGTTTGCCTGAGGCTGATTCAGATTTAATTCCTGCTGGAGTTTCTCAGTCTGCCTGGCAGCCTCCTGTTCGGGAGTCCGTTTGGGTATGACTGGATTCTCCTGACAATAGATTGGTAAAATCATTGTCAAAAGAAATAAGACGATAGAAACTAATTTGAGAAATTTCATAATTTACGAATAACTTTTAAAGCAAAAAGTAATGCAACAATGACCGTGCCAAAAGAAATAATATCGTAAAATGGAACGTGTTTTTAATGATTACACTGAAAACATTGAAATCTCTGTGTGAATTAATTAATATTTATTTCTGCATTTATAATAATCATCCGGTTTGATCACTAATAATTCAGTTTGATCAAATTATTTTTCTGAATTAATAGTTATACTTCTATTGCAGTACAAACGGGTGAAAACATTTTGCTAACACCCGTTTGTGAAATTCAGATTGCCGATATTTACTTATTGAAATTACGCAACTTTATATTTGTCAATACTTTTTTTGTGTGAAGTGAGAAATCACTGTTCATCATCCAACCATAATATCCCATATCGTTTTTTAATACATCAATCACTTTTTGGCCTTTATATTTACCAAAATTGATGACTTCTTCTCCTTTATCATTGAATATAAGTCTTCCGGCAAAATCAACGTTATTGTTTTGAGTAGTAAATTTAGAAAGAAACTCAATATCGTTTTTTAGCTCGGGATACCGGTCCAGTTGAGCCTGTAGAACTTCATAGGTTGCCAGTGTGTCCGCTTCGGCGCCATGGGCTCCTATCAGGTCTTTATTACAATAAAACTTGTAGGCAGCCCCCAGAGTGCGTTGTTCCATTTTGTGAAAAATGACCTGAACATCGACAAATTTACGTTTCATTAAATCAATCTCAATATCCGCACGAAGCAGTTCTTCGGCCAGTAATGGAATATCAAACCTGTTGGAATTATAACCTGCTAAATCGCAACCTTCAATATCCCTGACAATTTCCCTGGCAACTGTTTTAAAAGTGGGACATTCGGCTACATCAGCATCCGTAATTCCATGAATTTCAGTAGAGGATGCAGGAATAGGCATTTCCGGATTAATACGAATTGTTTTAGTCTCTTCACGTCCATTCGGTGAAACTTTATGATATGAGATTTCTACGATTCTATCAGAAACTATATTTGTACCTGTTGTTTCAAGGTCAAAAAAGACAATTGGATTTTTAAGTTGAAGTTTCATTATTTTTTTATTGACTAAGTTCAAGAATTTTATTTCAAATGCCTGTGCTATTCATCCAGACATCTGTGCTTGAAAAACAAAGGTCTAAAGACTTGCGACCTTAGACCTTTTTATGTTTTCGACCTGTGGGATATTAATCGTTTAGTAACATTGGCATAAGTAACATAAGGATTTCTTCATTTGGTTCGTTCTCAAATGGTAAGATTAAACCGGCCCTTGATGCATCTGACAATTCAAAAACAATATCTGTTGCATTGATGTTGCCTAAAATTTCAATCAGGAATGAAGATTTAAACCCGATTTTAATAGGATCGCCTTCGAACTGACAGCTGATAGTTTCTTCTGCTGAGATGGAAAAATCAATATCCTGAGCTGAGATATGTATCTGATTTCCCGAGAAAGCTAACTTAACCAGATTGCTGGCCTGGTTCGCAAAAACAGAAACCCGTTTCAATGCATTTAGCAATGTTACCCGGTCGATTATTATTTTATATGGATTTGATTTTGGAATTACCCCATTATAATTTGGAAAACGACCTTCAACCTGACGGCAAATCATGGTATAATTTGCAAGTTTAAAGTGTGCGTTTTTACTGTCAAAGCTGACTTCAACTTCGCCACTTTCTTTTGGAAGGATATTCTTTAGCATGGTGGCCGGTTTCTTTGGCAAAATAAAATTGGCCAATTCTTCCCCTTGTAACGATGCTGTTGTATAGGTTGTTTTATAACGCACTAATTTATGAGCATCGGTTGCTACCAAAGTCAGGCTATCGGAAGTTATATCAAAAAAGACTCCATTCATTACCGGACGTAATTCATCGTCGGCAGTGCAAAACAATGTTTTAGAGATACCTGCTGAAAGCGTGGGTACAGGCAATGACAATGTCCGTGCATCTTCCTGAAGTTGTGGTACCCGTGGATATTCATCCCCATTTTGACCGATAAAATTATAGGATCCGTTAGCCGAAGTAATGATCATAGCCAAATTAGAATCGTTTATGGTAAACGAAAGCGGCTGTTCAGAAAACTCACGTAAAGTATCGAGCAATAATCGCGAAGCAACTGCTACCTTTCCTTCTCCTTCCGAGGTTTCGACTTCCATTGACGTAATCAACGTAGTTTCAATGTCGGAAGCGGTCATAGTAAGTGTTTTTCCTTCTAGTTGAAGTAAAAAATTATCTAATATGGGCAGTGAGTTCTTGTTGTTTATGACACGACTTATGGCTGAAAGATGGCTCAAAAGTTCGGTGCTTGAAACAATGAATTTCATATTATTCGTTTTTTTATAGGATTTGGGATGGGGAATTATTTAGCAAATGTACTGAAATTTTTAAATAATAAAAAATTCTATCAATTTATTTCTTTTAAAAGTTATGAACTACATACTCTTTCTGTTTTACGATGAAATATTAAATTCTGAAAATAAAGTGTGAAATATCTCTTTGTAACTAAATAGTTTCACAAACAACATCGCAAGTAGTAGATATACAATGGAATGAATATATTCAAAGTCGTCGGGAAATGATAATAAATGAATGTTTGTTTAAAAATTAAATTAGAACTTTAGCGCGTAAATGGTTTAATATTAGAAAATAGTTTTCTTTTAAAAATCTATTATGTTTCATTTAAATGAACACTCGAGGCAAATAAATCCTTGTAGTCAGAAATTATGACAATCAATGGACTTATTTCAAATTGAGAATAAAGTGACTTGTTCATGTTTAAATGGGGTGGGGGATGTCTGTGACAAATATTCACAAGGAGATCATTGGCTCTGTTCTAATACAAGAACCCTGAATAATACAAGACATTGCATTGTTCAGGGTACTTATTTATAAACTATTTCGAATAATCAGCGAGTATAAATCATAATCTTATTCTGTACTAAACTAATCCTGATATTTAAAAATTCAGAACCATTCCAAGTGAAACAGCTCTTACATCTGGTCCCTTTTCTGATTGGAAAATACTGAATGGTGAATATTTTGCAAATACATTAAACGATCCGTATCCAATTTGGCTGTAAAAATCAAGTGATAGAGGAGCAGTGTTCAATCCTCTGCCTTCCTCTGCAGTAACCTTATTCCCGTTTGCATCAATATATTTTACTTTGTAAGATGCAAATGTATTTACACCGCCAATAACACCTGCCGAAACAAAGAAATTGTGATCCCTTCCAATTGTAGGTTGCCATTCGAGCAATACGGGAACTGTAATGTGAAAGGTACGAAGTCGACTGTATTCATAATTTATTCCTACGGGAGCATCGTACACAGCTGTTTTGTCATTCACTTCAGCTAAATGTTGATTCCTGTCTAAGTAATAATTGTGCCAGTCGAAACCAAGACCTGTTGTTATTCCCAGATTATTTCTGTACAGAGGCACTATCTTTTCAATAAGATTGATGAAGAATTCGTTTGACGATTCTGATTTCATGGATAAACCATTTATATTATTAATTTTGTAATTCTGATCTGCAATGTTTGCAAAACCCCATCCGATACCTGCCCAATGTGGTTTCATCGAGTATTTGTGATGTTTCCGGTTTTTTGGAGCCAAGAAAGGCAACTGTATCCCCAGTTCTTCCATGACTGTCCATTTCTCATAACTTTTCCCATCACTGAAAACTCCTTCATAAACTGGTTTATAAGCCAGCGAATCATTATCGTACACTTTAATTTTTACCTGACCAATACTGTCCTGTACATGAATTACCTTATTGTTAAACCGCAAAGTCGTATCATTTAGAGTCTGTCCCACTGCTCTTAGTGGCAGGATTCCTACAATGAATCCCAGAATAAATGGAAAATATTTTTTCATAACGTTTAATTATTAATTGTTTATACTTATTTCTTTTTTAATATTAATTTCAGTACGTCTTCCGAATCGTTTTTTGATTCAATGTAAATCAACGTGATTTTTTGGGTCGGTTTAAACGTTTCATTGAATAAAATCAGCCTGAATAGTTGTCCTTTCCGGGGGAGTTGCAGGTAAATGGAAGTTGGAATCCCATTTGTAACCACCTGTTTTACTTTTTTTGCACCGGTTTCATCTCTGGTCAGACATTTCCGGATGTAATCAGCTGCTTGTGGATTATTGTTGATAGTTATACTTTTAAAAAGAGAAAAATCGTACCCCTCCAACATTTCATCCGTTAATTCAACCATAACCGATCCCTTCTTTTCTCCGTACAATTCAAATACTTTGCTGATTTGCAAATCGTTTTGTGCTATCAGATTCGGCGAAAATCCAAATCCGGTTATAAGAACAAGCACTAAATATTTTTTTATTGATTTCATTTTTATTTCGCTTTTATTTACCGGTTATCAATATCATCCCGCTCAAAGTAAATTCATTTCATTTTATAATCCTGAAAACACATCCAGTTGTTGTTTTATTTCGTCGTGGTCGTTCAGGTTTTTAAATCCTTCTTCCACTTCATTTGTTTTGGGAGTAACAGCACTTAATGATTCCAAAGCCTGAGATTTTATTTCATTCACATCATATGTTTTTTTTCCATCAATACAGGCATAATTTGATTGATTCGTGTTCAAATAGACCTGTAAACTGAATGCAACAATTGCTACTGTTGCAGCAACGCTTGCCCACCGAAAGTAAGGCAAGATGCTTGTATGATGTTTCTGCTTTTTATATTCAAAATATCCAAAAATTTCTTTTTCCACTTCGAAACGCTTGGGAAGGTCCGGTAGAGTAAGAAAATTGTGAATTTGTTTTTCTTCATCCGCAGTAGTCAGACCTTCATAGTACCTTTCGATCAGTTGGTCCAGTTTGCTGAAATTTGTTTTGTGTTTTATTCTGATATTCATATTTTTGTCCATTTAATGTATTCTTCCCGAACTTTTTTCCGTGCTCTCGATAGATTCACCCGCACAGCCTCTACCGTGGTGCCGGTAATTTCGGCAATTTCTTCTACTTCAAATTCTTCAATGTCTTTCATTTTTATCGTAGCCTGTTGAAGTGGTGGAAGTCGTTCGATTATTTTGTGTAATATTTCATTTGTATTTTTCCTTTCCAGCTGGAGGTACGGATTGTCCTTTGCTGCCATTCCAAAATATGAATCATCGAGCGGCTCCTGCCTGTTTTTTACTTTCAACCTGTCCAGACAATGATTTTTGGTAACAGTTGTTGCATATGCTGCCGGGCTATCATAATTCCCCAACGAATCACGGGTATGCCAAAGCTTAAGAAGAACTTCCTGTACGGCATCTTCTGCTTCCTGCTCTTCCACAAGTATTCTTTGTGCAATGTGGAATAACTTTTCACGGAGGGGCAATATTTCTGCCTTAAATCGTTCCTGGCTCATTTACTTAGTTGACGATTGAAAATGGAAAACATAACATCGGAATTGAAATATTTTTTTTCAGATAAAATAATTTAACAGGAGCAAATTGTTTTGTGAAGAAACCGGAGTATTAAAGGATTGACGAAAATTGTGTGAGATATCACTGTTTCTATTTCTAATAATAATGCAAAATTAATTTATTTTTTCTTTTTTGCTCGATGCAGTGGTCGGAAAATCATCGATTTGATATCTGTTATTTTTAATTGAAAAAATAAGTCTCGGGATTATCGCCTGTTTAATGCCTGCATTTTGTTTGATATAACAAACTTAGGGACTATTCATAAAATTAAATATTGTACTGAAAATCTTAATGTTATATTCAGACTTTTACTCCTTTCGGATTTTAATTTGGAATAGTCTTACTCATCAGTCCAAATAGGTTTTGTTCTTATATTGGTTTTCAATTCGTTTTGGTTTGGTTTTGGTTCGGTTTTGGGATCGATAATTCGTTCATTTATTGACCCTATATATGCCATATACCTTTATAGATATATGGCATATATAGGGATGATAAATGAATGTGAAGTGATTGATATATCGGAATAGCCTCGGATCCAAAACCAATCCAAAACCAAACCAAAACCGTTCAGTGTCAGATATGTATTCAGTATACAAATATAAAAAGAAAATACAATAATCCGCTTTATTTTTAAACAAATCTAGTCCCCCAAAAATGGAATATCAGGATTATTTTTTTTATGGTTTAGGTGCATTTGCGGATATTCATATCCTTTTTTTGACACAAGTGGTAAACGGGATCATCCTTAATTTCTCTGTTTCACAAAATGTTTAACGGGATCAACGACGCTCACGGCTGTCGGATGCGTTTTGGCTTTTTTATTTTCTTGTCTTCGTTTCTGATTTCATAGTTCTTTTTTTTTATATCGCGAAGATACCGGTTCTCGATGGATCAAAAAAAATACAGATTACAGGAAGGCTGATAAAGCATTATTTATTTTGTATATTCGAAACAATAACGTATGTTTGCAACATAAAACATAGTAAATTAAAAATCCCTAAGTGTGTGATTCATATCTATCTGAATTATTTACTTTTGAATAAATAATTTCAAATTCTGTCCGGTTGCTTCTATTGAAATGCCATTTGTAAACAATACCCATGATGCGATTGTTACCAACTGTGTATTCAATTGAGTGACGGATAAAAATAAATATTTTACCGAAATGTTCACAGGTTAGTGTACCGGCTGTAACAGGAATAGGCGATTTGCTTGTAATCAACTAATTCAGTGCCTTTTAACAGAGTCATGCATACCAATTGAAATGCTAAACAGGAAGAAGATCTTTCCGGTGACTAACTTATTCAGAAGATGGAAGAAGTCAGGGATTGTGAGACCTACATTTTCAGCAGAACCATATCAGCAAAAAAAAATGAAATACATTCAAACAAAAAATATTCATTTCAGAATACCTGAAGAAAAAGATACTGAGTTGATTCAACATCTGCTTTCAGAATGCAACCTTCCCTATCAGGACATTGATTTAGCAAAACAATATTTTATTGTTGCCGAAAATGAAGGAAAGATAATCGGTTGCTGCGGATTTGAAGCCTACGGAGAGAACGGATTATTCAGGTCGCTGGCCGTTGATACGAATTACAGGAATCTGAGAATTGGAAGATTACTAACAGATAAAATTACTAACTTTGCATCGGAAATGGGTATTCGTGCATTTTACTTATTGACTACCACTGCCGGTTCCTATTTTATAAAACAGGGTTGGAATGAAACGGATCGAATGGACGTTCCAATGGAAATAAGCCGAACGACCGAGTTTTTAATTATTTGTCCTGCCACGGCAACCTGTATGATGTGTCATTTAGAACCGGTTAGCAAATAAGAATCAATTTTTTTTAAAACAAGATATGGAATTAAATTTGAATGCTGCATCTGATAAAATCCCTTTAAAAGGGAATATCTGGTTAAAAGGCTTGTTTGGAATTGAAAAAGAA